>ODAK010001036.1_pt1 | contig 31226 bp, 24 predicted proteins | sample 1539591 | NCBI WGS metagenome assembly ODAK01 (sample SAMEA3539303, study PRJEB22396) | soil metagenome | biome: tundra; feature: field; material: soil | place: USA | collected 2010-05 | depth 0.15 m
GCAATACTGGATTGGCGCCTCTGGCAATGGCTTCGAGGCGGGGCAGGTCAGCCTCTTGGGGCCAGGAGACCCAGGCAACGGCGAAATGGCACAGTTTTCAGGGTCGACCTTCGTGGGTTTCACCGGGGTAGGGGACCAGGGCTATCAGCTAACCGGCAACCCCACGGGCGGCAGCACGCCAGAACCTTCGTCGATCACGCTAATCGGCGTCGGGCTTGCTGGTTTGTATAGGCCTCTCCGCAGGAAGCTTGGAAGATAGGCAACTCGATACTCTTCAAGTGGCCCGACGAGGGCCACTTTTTTTCGCGCCGAAAACATACATTGGCCTTAAGTAATATCATTTAGGGTGCACCAGGCAGCCGTATTTGTGTGTCTCCCCGTTTCCCTCTCTAGGGACAAATATCTTGTCAAGCCAGGAAGTCAACAGAGCCAGCCTCTTTTGGCCCACGGGGCAATTGAACAGACTCACTTCTTGACCTCGGATTTGGCTTCCGCGGTCTGTGATGCGGTCGCAGGCTGCTCGTTGGCCGCCTTCTGGCCTCTCTGCGCTTCCTTCTCCTTCTTCAACTGCTCGGCTTCTGCGTCGGTGACGTAGCGAAACGCCTGCACCCGTCCGGGAAATTGCTCGGCGGTGAATAGACGGTTGCCCTTAGGGTCAAACGCAACGCCGACCAGTGAAGAGAATTGTCCGGGCAACTCTCCATGTCCGCCGATGAAGGCGAGCAACTGCCCGTCCCGATCGAAGGCCTGCAGCATGTCAAGCATGGGATCGGCGACCCAGATGTGGCCATCGCCGTCAACGGCAATGCCTTTAGGATGAGCAAAACAACCCCAGCCATCGCAGTGCCGACCGAACTGGCTGATGAACTTGCCCTCGGCGTCGAAGATCTCGACGCGATAGTTCATGGTATCGGTCACATAAAGGTTGCCGTCTTTGTCGAGCGCAACCCCGGTTGGCCCGGAGAAATCGCCGGGAGCCGTCAGCTCATGTTTCTTGCCGCCGGTTCCAATGCGGCGCACCAGCTTCAGAGTGTCGGGATCGAAGACAACCACTTGATCGGCTTGGGTGTCGGCGACGTAGAGCAGCCGATTTTCCTTGTCGATGGCGATTCCGACGGGATCGATGAGCCCTTCCTTAATCTGTTCAACCACCTTCTGGTTCTTGTCCAGAATCAGAACGCGATGCAGCTTTCCATCGGTGATGAAGATGCGGTCGTCGTCGTCAATGGCGATGCCGTTCGCCAGCCCAAACGTGGCTTCGAAGCCGTTGCGAATGAGGGTCGCGTCCCTGGTTTCAGTGTTGAACACAAAGATGGCGCCGACTTTCTGGTCAGCGACGAAGAGGTCGCCCTTGGAGTTAACCGCCATGCCAAAAGGACCAAGCAACTGGAAAGGCAGCGGCTTCAGAGCACCCTTGCGGTTTTCGGGCTCGGTACCGGCCAGGCGGTCCATCCAACCCTGCTTTTTTTGGGGCGCGGTGCCCTCAGGCGTGAGGGGGATTTTCTCGCCCGCATAATATGCAATGTAGCGCACGCGCGGGATGTTCGGTGGTCCTGGCCAGACCAGTTTGGTCACGTCAATCTGCGGCTTCGGCGCTGCTGCCGGCTTGGCGGGCGCTTCTGGCTTCTTCTTTTTACCGGCAAAGCTGGATGTCGGCACAAGCAATGCCAGCAACACAAACATGATCGGCAATGCCTTGCGCGCTCGGTTTGGACGAAACTTGAACATCATCTCTATCTCCACTCTTACTTCAGCTCCAGCCGGTTTTTATGGCAGGTATCGCAAAACGCCATGTTGTTGGCCTGGTCCTTCACCAGCAGTCCCGGCTGCGCCGAAGCGTGTGGCTGATGACAGGTCATGCAGTTGATCTGGGTCTTGACCTTGGTAATGTCGGCCGGATTCATGACATTCTGCACGGGATGTCCCATCACCGGATGACCGAGTCCGTATTTGATGGGCAGAATTACGACCCTGTTCTTCTTGTAATAATCCTCAGGCAGCTTGACCTGGCCGTTGAAGATGGTCAGCATGTGCTCGGATTCCAACTTCTGCGGTTGCGAATCCGGGCCATGACACTCCAGACACAGCGCACTGCCCTGGGCCCGCAGCAACTTCGGATTATCGCTGCCATGCGGTTCATGGCAGGTCGCGCAGCCCTGGACAAACGCCGGTTGATGGAGGTGCGCCTTCTTCATCTGCTCCGCTTGTTCACTGTGGCAGGCGAGACAAGCCGAAACCGGGCCAGGCTGCAGGAAGCCCGGCGTCCTTCCGGCGTGCGGATTGTGGCAGGCAATGCATTCGCCCTGCGCGCCGGGATGTTGCACCTTCGCCTTCTCGATTTTTTCCGCCTGCTCGCTGTGACAAGTTACGCAGAGGGCCTTGCTGTCGGTCTGGGTCAGCACCACCTTGCCGTCTTTAGCGGGCGCGTGGCAGGTATCGCAGCTCTTACTCTCGAAGGGCGGATGGGTGAACGCCTGCATCAGCTTGGGCTGCGAGGACTGGTGCGGATCATGACACTGCACGCAATTGGCGGTGGCGAACGGCTGCCCCTGGTGTGCCTTGATCAAGCTGGCGTCCTTGGGATCGTGGCAATCGAGGCACAGCGCCGGAGGCGCCTTGGTCAGGTGATAGTCGAACTCGATCTTGCCCTTCTCGCCAACCTTATGGGTGACGTGGCAAGTGTCGCAACCCATATCCAACGCGGCGTGCCGACTGCCTTTGTCGGGAACATTGAGTCCCTTCGTATGGCAGGTCAGGCAGAGGTTTTCGGTGGCCCCGCCGGAAGTAGGCTTCAGCAGTTGGTTCTTGTTGTCGCTGGTGTGCGGATCATGACACTTGAGGCAATCGCGAACGGCTGGAGGATGAACGGTGCCCTTCAGGTCGGCAGCGTTTTTGTCGGCGTGGCAGGTGAGGCAGAGCGCGTATGGCGTCGCAGTGATGAGCTTGACGCGAGTGATGTCTTTGGTCACCCGCACTTCGTGGCAACTCGTGCAACCGATCGCAATGGCGGAATGGACTGCCTTGCCTTTGGCTTTGTCCTGATGACACTCAATGCACTTGGCGGAGTCTGTGTTCTTGTCCAAGGGTACGGGATGCGTGGCTGCGCCGCAGAAGCCGGCACTGAAAATCAACCCCAATCCCAGAAACAACCGCACTGCCCTCACAAACTACCTCCCCACCTGAGACTAACTATATGTGCACGTCGATTACCGTGAGCGAGTCGAGCCGTCGGATTCTTAGCCAAAACGGCCTAAGTTGCTGGCATGGCGGTAATTATGTGATCAAAGAATTGGGCTGTGAGCAATGCGGAAAGATCGGAACAGGGCCCAGGAAATGGGTTTTCCTCCGCATTCAAAGGTGAAATCCCCCACTAACTTGCTCTACCACAGGTTAACGCAGGCGCCTCCTGGCAGCCATAGCACCAGGGTGGGACGGGCATGTTGGTGCGGAGGCTTGCAGTGGCGCATGCGCGCTTTCATCACTGAAATGGGTGATATGCCTCACTCACGGGACGGATATCGAAGGGTTCCCTCTGGCGCAATTGCTCAAATCGCAATGACTTACAGGTTTGTGGCGGGATGGCTTCCTACGTGCACTTTATGAGTTGCTCACGGGAAGGAGCACGCATGGCCTTCAGCCTTTCATACATTCCAAAACGCATTCATAAAACCTTCGCTAATTTGCGGACGGGTATTGTCCTCCTGATTCTGGTTGTGATCGCCTCTGCGCTGGGAACATTCGTTCTGCAGCGCCCCGCCACCGACGCCGACAAACTCGCGCAGGCCTACTCGCCAAACACACTGCTCTGGCTTGATCGCCTGACGTTGACAAACGTTTTCCACGCCTGGTGGTTTCTGACTCTGTTGGGACTGGTGAGTTTGAGCATCGTGTTGGTGTCCATCGACCGCTTTCCCAATGCCTGGCGATTCTACGCGCGGCCATACCGCAAGACGGATTCGCACTTCCGCGGAGCGCTTCCCCACAAGGTGGAGCTGCCCATCAAGAATGCCGAAGCCGGACTGAACGCTGCCGAGCGAGCACTCAAGAAACTGGGGTGGCCGGTGGAACGCGTCGCCTACAAAACCGAACCAGCCTTATATTGCGAGCGGCATCGCTTCTCGGTCATGGCGGTGTACATCGTCCACGCCAGCCTGCTGCTGATCTTCGCCGGCAGCATCATTGATGGGATCTTCGGGTATAGCGGCTTTCTGGCGTTGCACGAGGGTCAGACCGGCAACGTCATCGAGCTGCGTAGCGGAGGCAAGAAACCTCTTCCGTTCGCCCTGAAGTGTTACGCCGCCGGACAAGAAAACTATGCTGACGGTTCGCCAAAGAAGTGGTGGTCGAAGCTGGCCGTCATACAGGACGGAAAAGAGATCGAGTCCAAAGAGATTGTGGTGAACGATCCCCTGGTTTATCAGGGATTGCGCTTTTACCAGGCCAGCTACTGGCTGGACCACCACACCGTGGACTCGCTGCAAATCGCGTGGGTTGCGAAAGACGGCAAAGAAACACCTCTCCAGTTGCAGATGAACCAGCCTGTCGCATTGGATAGCAACGCCACCGTTTCCCTGGTGGACTACATTCCCGACGCATTCGTTCGCGATGGCCAGGTCTTCAAGAAGTCCGACGACATTGAGAATCTGGCGTTCGGGCTGGAAGTAAAAAATCGCGCCACCGCCGAGGTCAGCAAGGTCTGGCTGTTACCAGCACAAGGCATCGTCCTCGGTGGAGAGAACCTGAACTACCAATTCAAGAATCCGACCGGCGCCCAAGACATCGCTTTGGCGGCGGTTACCGGCCTGGAAGTTTCACATGAGCCCGGACAGTGGCTGGTGTGGGCAGGAGTGCTGTTGATGAGCGCCGGACTGGGGGTTGCGTTCTACATGGTGCACATGCGGCTGTGGATCGTGGCCATTCCGGACGCCAAGGGCAAGCTGGTGCTGTGGGTCGGCGGTCAAGCCAATAAAAATCGCGACCGCTTCGAACAGAAGTTCAACGACGTGGTCGAGGGTATCCGGAGCGAACTGGAACGCGAGTCGCTTATATCGCGGCCTGCTCGCAAAGAACAACCTGAACTAACCCTGGCTGGGGTTAAGTAAGAGTTCGGGTAGTGCGGCGCTTCAGCGCCGCGTCCGGGCAGAAATTTGAATTGAAAGCCGGGCTTTAGCCCGGCGGCATCGGACAGGGGCTAAAGCCCCGGATCATTAGCAACAGGGTTGACGCGGGCCTGAAGGCCCGCACTACCCGGACTTGCGAAAAATCAATTAGTGCGGAAGACGGAGGAAAGAAGATGGCAACCCGCGCACGGGTCGTACGAATGGAACCACCTGCCGCAACCGGCGGCAACGCCCTGCTGGTCCTGGTCGGACTATCGGTGGTTTTTCTGCTGATCGTGGCCTTGCTGGGCGTGGCCAAATCTGGCGGCAGCCTGATCAGCGAAAGCAATTTTCTCTATGTTGCGCTGATCTTCTACGCCGGCGCCGGCTCGTTGTACATGGGGTTTGGAGTCACCGGAACGCCGCGTTACGTGAGATATGCCTCGGTGGCAACCTCGATCGGCCTGGTGGCTAATACGCTGGCCGTGGCGCACCGCTGGTATCTCTCCGGGCGCCCGCCCTTCGCCAGCATCTACGAGATGCTGCTGAGCTTCGTTTGGGCGGTGGCCGCCATGACCCTGATTGCCGAGAAGAAGTTCGGGGTCAAGATCATTGGCAGCATCACCATGCCCCTGGCGGTGGTTTGCGTCATCCTGATGCAGTTGCTGCCTTCCGAAGTGCGGCCGCTGGTGCCGGCGCTGCAATCTACCTGGCTGCATGTGCATGTCACGCTGGCGATGTTGAGTTATGCCGCCTGCGCCTTGAGTTGCGCACTGGCCATGATGTTCCTCATCAAGGACAACTTCCAGACCGAAACCTTCCTCGCCTGGACCAGCGCAATGGTCGGCGCGATCTACGTTGCCATCGTTGCCACTCGCTTCGAGAAGTGGGGCGGTTTATCGGTCACCGGATGGAATGCCCAAACCAAGTCAGATATCCTCCTCGGACCCGGCATGCGGCTGTTCGTCACCGTGCCCGACCTGGGCTGGCTGTTTGTTATTGCAGCGTTGGCCGCAATCGTTCCCCTGGCTCTGTATTTTGCGGGCCGCGCTAAAAAGGACGAATCATTTTATGGGACCGCCAACAAGGCAGTGTTTATCAGTATTCTGTTGCAGCTGGTTGTTGTGGCTGCTTTCGTTCTTCGCGTCCGCGATGCGGCTTACCCGTCACCTGACCAGGATGGATTCTTCCCGACCAGTCTGGCTGCCAGCCCCTTCTTACTGGGAGGCATGGTGACGGGTATTTTTGCTTCCCTGTTGTACCTGATGCTGCTGTGGCGGCGCGCCGACCTCCAGGGTCTGCTGCCCTCGGCCGACACGCTCGATCGCGTCACCTACAAGACCATCGGCATCGCCTTCCCGCTGCTGACTGGCATGATTGCCGCCGGCGCCTACTGGGCGAACCGCACCTGGGGCTCGTATTGGAGTTGGGACCCGAAGGAAACCTGGGCCGCCATTACCTGGCTGGTTTACGCGGGTTATTTACATATGCGGATCACGCGGGGATGGCGCGGGCGTAGGGCCGCGTACTTCGCCATTCTGGGCTTCGGGGTCGTGATCTTCACTTTCCTCGGCGTCACGTATCTGCTTCCCGGCTTACACGCGTACGCATGAGGAACAGGGCTGGCCGGTCCGGTACTGAGGAATGGATTAGGCCCCAAAAGTCAGCGCCGGTCCTCCAGCCCTGAGATTTAAGGCTTCAAGCAGCCGAGAGTAAGATGTCAGCGTCAACCCCAATGCGACTCTACGAAACCGACCCCCCGGTCACGGCGGATGCTGCGCCATTGGACCAGCCGCTGGTGGCGCGTAAGCGCCATCTCAACTGGGCGCTGAAGGCGGTGTTGCCCATCGCGGCTGTATTGCTGAATGGGTTGCTGCTGTTTGTCCTGGTTTCTCTGTCGCTGGCCGAAGGAGAGCGTCACGCCATCATCGCTGTCGCCGCCGCTGGCGCGCTACTGATTTGCGTAGCGGTCATCATGGTGCTGGCAGTTTACGTCCGCCGCCCAATGTTGGAGTTGCAAGACAAAATTGCGCGGGTCCGGCTGGGCGACATGGACGTCTCCGTCGGCTTCGCCTCGCGTAACGACGAGATTGGCGACCTGGGCCGCGACTTCAATGACATGGTGGCGCAACTGGAGGCCAGCCGCGAAGAGATCCAGCGTCTGCATCAGACGCAAATGTCGCGCGCCGAACACTTCGCCACTCTGGGAGAACTGGCGGCCGGACTGGCCCACGAAATCCGCAATCCTTTGGCCGGCATAGCCGGAGTGATCGAGATCATAGGCAGAGATCTGCCGCCCAACAGCCCGGCGCGTTCCGTCATCAAGGACGCCAAGGAAGAGGCGGTACAGATTAATCGCATTCTTACCGAACTGCTGGAGATTGCCCGGCCCAAGCCGCCGCAATTCCGCGTCGGCGATATGTGCAGCACGGTCGAGCACGCGGTCATGTTCGCGCGCCAGCAGGCCATTACGAAACGCATCGTCGTCGAAGTGGAAATCGAAGATGTAATTCCGCCGGTCGAACACGACCCCAACCAGATCAACCAGGTATTGTTGAACCTGCTGCTCAATGCGATTCAATCCATGGACAAGCCCGGTGTTATCCGCGTCTCATTGGAGAGCGATGAGGACGACGTGCTCATCACCGTCGCTGACGAAGGAAAGGGAATTCCGCCGGAACACCTGCCCAACATCTTTCGTCCCTTCTTCACCACCAAGGGGCACGGCACGGGATTGGGACTCTCGCTCGCCCGTCGCATGGTGGAGGCGCACGGCGGCCACATTGACGTCACCAGCGTGGTGGGCAAAGGGACCCAATTCTGCGTCCGATTACCCGTAAAGAGCCCCACCAGCGAGGGGCACAAGATCAGCCAAAAATAGTAATGCCAGACAATCCTCTGTCGCCCGGAACGATCTCAGCGATGAGTGTCGTATATTGCGAGCGGTTTCGGCGGCATTGCCATCGACAATCAGACGGCCGTGGATACCAAAATTGACGGAGACCACGGGCGCGAACGTGATCAGAGCAGATTCTGTGTTGGTATATCCGGGTGGAGCACCGCTTCAGCGGTGCATTTGAGAGTTGCGTCTGAACTCGGCTTTAGCCGCTGAGGTAACCAGAACCCTTACCTCAGCGGCTAAAGCCTCGCCCTTTTTGCAGCCTTGGTGTGCACGCCTGAAAGGCGTGCTCCACCCAATACCGGATACAGCAACTCTGGAATTGCTCTAGGTAAGCAACTCCCGCTTCTGCAATCCGTCTTGTCATTACTGCTGTGCCCGTGTTGGTCTCTCCTTTACGCGAGCGCCTGAATCAAAGGTGCAGGCGAATCAGATCGGATCACGATAGCGGCGCAGCCGGACCGCTGCGGCGAGGAATGCCGCGGTCACTGCCAGGCCGATCCACAGACCCGGGTGAAAAAGGAACTCGGCCGGAGTAATCGGTGTCAGCGAAGCCATCGACATCGGGTCCCCGGTGTGTGCGCTCCCCTCGGGGCCGCCCATGAACTGGTAGCCGAGCAGCGCGCCAAAATGCGAGGTGTTAAAGGCGATCTTCTCGACCAGTCCGATGGCGAGCAGGGGCAAGGTGGCCCACAGGACTGGGGCGCGCCGCGACCAGGCTGAGACCAGCAGCATCCAGCCCCAGAACGGCGCCCACCATAGCCCGTGGAGCGCCACCAGGTGGTAGAGGAGCATCAGCCACATCTGGAATAGCGCCAGATGGCCCCACAGCGTCGCGACGCTGACACCGCTTCCCAGCAGCCTGGCGCTGCCGATCAGCAGCATGATGGCTTGCGTGACCACGGTGATGGCGAAGGTGAGCAGCGGGATAATCACCAGCGGTATGCTCGCCTTCGCGAGCACAGACGTGAGATCGGAAACCGGCAGAGACTTCCAGAACAGGACGCTGCGATCGCGACGTTCGCCGTACAGCGCGTCGAGGCTGTAGAACACTCCCACGACCAGGGTGGTGAACATGAGCAGCAGGGCAGCAAACATGTACGGCTGCTCGATGAGTTGGTGCTGTTGCATGGGGTCGAGCGCGGCGGCACGCATCTTCTCCGGCAGATGAATGGTGCTGATCAGGGAGCCGACCAGGATCAGGGCGGCGACGGCCAGCGGCGCGATATAGATCGAACGGTTCTCCCACAGTTCGCGTCGCAGCGACCAGTAAATGCGCCGGCTCGGCGGGATGACCGCGGGCGCAATGAACCGCGCTCCAAGAGGAGTGTCGGGTATGGCGTTCGTTTGAGTATTCATCGAGCCGCTCCTTGTGCCTGGCCAGGCTGATTGCCCATCACCGCAACGAACAAGTCGACGATGCTGGGCGTGCGCACGTCGCCAAGCGCTGCCAGTCGCTGACGATCCACCCCATCGAACAGCAGGACGCTGCCCCCGATCGCCTGGCGTTCGTGCATCGGCTTGAGCGCCCGTGCCGCCGCGGCCTGTTCGGGACGCACCATCACTTCCAGATAGCGCGACTCCACCTCTTCCATGCTGCGATCGAATACGATGCGTCCGCGGTCGATGAACATGACATCGGTGAGCACGTGCTCGATCTCTTCCACCTGGTGGGTCGCTACCACGATGGTGCGGTTGTGATCGAAGTAGTCGTTCAGCAGGGAATCGTAGAACTGCTTGCGATAAAGGATGTCCAAACCCAGCGTCGGCTCGTCCAGCACCAGCAATCTCGCGTCGATGGCCATCACCAGAGCGAGGTGAAGCTGGGTCACCATGCCCTTCGACAATTCCCTGACCTTGCTGGCGCGCCGGATCGTGGTCTTCGCCAGAAAACCTTCCGCCTTGGCACGATCGAATCGCGGATGCACGCCGGCGACGTAGTCAAGCAGCTGCGAAACCCGCGCCCAGCGCGGCAGCACGGCGACATCGGCAATGAAGCAGACATCGCGCATGAGCTGATCGCGCTCGCTCCAGGGGTCGCGTCCCAGCACCCTCAGTTCCCCCTCGTAGGGCGTGAGGCCGAGCATCGCGTGGAGGGCGGTGGTCTTGCCTGCGCCGTTGGGACCGATGAGCCCCAGGATGCGGCTCTCTTCCACCCGCATATCGATGCCGTCCAGCGCGATGGTCGTGCCGAAGGCCTTGCGCAGGCCCCGGGCTTCTATGCATGCCATGGCTTCAGCGCTCCTCTTTCTTGCGGGGGTCCGACTCGGCGGTTTTCGACGGCGCGGCATCCGAAGATGACCCGCTGTTTGCACCGTCCAGCAGTTCTTCCGCCTTCAGGCCGAGCCGCTGAATGGTCGCACAGACCCTCGGCCATTCTTCTCCCAGAAACTTCTGCCGTTCGCCTTGCAGCAACCTGCTGCGGGCGCCGGCGTTGATGAACATGCCGAGGCCTCGTCTGGCTTCGACCAACCCCTCGTCCACCAGTTGCTGATATCCCTTCAGGACCGTGAGCGGATTGACCCGATACTCGGCCGCGACATTGCGCACCGAGGGCAGCGGATCGCCTTCCTTGAGCACACCGTCGAGTATCATCGCGACCACGCGGTCGCGAAGCTGGCGGTAAATCGGCTGGCGGTCGTTCCACTCACGGTCCATTAGGTTTTCCAGAAAGCTCTTACCAGACCTTAACAGAGATACAGCGCGCGTCAGTTTGTCCTATGCAGGTCGAAGTGCGCGTGCATCGGCTTGTCCCCTGGCATCATGTAGGTCCAGTCCTCGGTGTGGTGGTTTGCGTCAATCACGGTGAACACGGCGTGGTGCATGTGTCCGCGTTGCGTGCCACCGGAAATATCGACAAAATCGAATTCCACGGTCTTGCCGTCTGGCGAGGGCCTGGCCACCATCCGCGGCCGGTTCCCGGCGTCGCAGTAGTGAACCAACGTGAGGCGATCGCCGTCCAGGTACAGCATGGTGAGCGGATGATCGTAACGAGTCGGGTCGTCCGGCACTCCCAGTGCGTACATTTCATGCACGAGCGCGTTTCCTCGGGAAGTCACGCGCATCGAGATCTGCGAGGGCAATTTGTCGTCCATCTCGGGCACCGGCGGGTCGAGGGTCAGCTTAGCGCTCCAGATACCGGCCAGCGTTTTCATGGTGTCGAAAGACTTTTGTGCGTCGGACATCGGCGCGGGATTGTCGACGGCCTTGTGCGCGTGCATGTCGGACTGCGCGAAAGCCATGGCGGAAACCAACATCAAAGCAGACATCAAAATCATGGACAGCGTAAAACGAGGTGATTTCATGTTTCATTCTCCTTAAGCTTGTTTACTTTCAATCGGGGGTCTCTCACTTTTGCTCAGGAGCGGCCACCTTGGGTCGAAAGAACACTGTTATAGTTAACTATAACAGTAGCTCAGATGCAAGCTTTTTTTTGACAATCTTTTGGGCCGCCGTTTCCTGCCTTCATCCCCCATAGACACAGGGCTCTCATGGCCAGTTGGGCCAACAGGCCACGTCACTTAATGGGAGTTCAGATCTACGTGCTTGGAGAACGGCCAAATCCTGAGGTGAAATGCACTGGTTCGAAGTGATTTGTATTGTGCCTTTTGTAGCCGCCATGTTTAGACATAGTGAAATGTGGCGATCTGAAGAGGCGCGGCCATCACAAAATCGAAACCCACGTCATCGCAAGCCCGTGCGGCACGTCTGAAGACGTGCCTTGATTCAAAACGACAACGAAACCAGTTCTGCTTTTTCGGCGACTCGCCCAAAACCCTATCCGCGAATTCCCTTGCCAAAACTAAAAACTGTACTACCATTCCTTCACTGGAATTTGGGGTGCGGTCCGGCATCCGCTGCGACCTTTACTGCGAACAAACCGTATTTCCTGACGAGGCTATTGGATATGAACCTTCCAGCGATTCCCCTTCCTCCCACGCCGTTAACTTTTAGCTTAAGTGTTTGTGCCGCGACCATCGTGGCGGCGACCTGGCTTCTGTGGCGACGGCGCAGCGCACGTTTTCTCCTTGCGGGCTGCGCAGCGCTGGCGGTCTTCGTCTTGACAATCCCTTCTGCCGGCGCCACTGACCGCCTGATCATCAACGGCGATGGCTGTCAGGTAACGGAAGAGGACGCGTTTGATGGTGGCATTTACTTGCAGAGCGATCTGTATCTGCGCATCGACTTCCCCGATTCCCATTGGCGCTTCGGGCTGCGCAACCAGGGTATGAAAGGCCTCAGCCTGGTCGACGTTGGCATACAGGCGGCCCAGTTCACCACCAAGCAGTACATCATCAAGCACGCTGGGTTGGCTGACATGTTTGTTCCCTACGACGATCGCAGCAATACGTTCTACGACATGTCGTTCGGCAACAACCGCATGGACCAGATCGATGCCGCCGATCTGCCATCGCAACTTGGCGCTCTCGTCTATCTGCGGACATTGACGAACGGCCACTACGTGCGCGATACCGTACCCAAGGTCGCAGTCGAATGCCGCGAAGTGGGACTGGGATGGCTGTGCAAGGAGCCAGGTCACCACGTGCGCCGGCGCATCCACGACGTTGTGGTCTGGGCCGTTTTCGACGCCTTCAACTACGACTACATCATCCAGTACACCTTCCACGAGGACGGCGGCATTAGCTTCCGTGATGGCGCAACCGGGTACAACCTTCCGGGAGGTCAATCCAAGCCTCACGTTCACAACCCATTCTGGCGGGTGAGCACCAAGCTCTTTCAACGGCTGGATAACCAGGCCTTCGAGTTCGTTCACGTCGAGGATTCCCAAGGTTACGTCGCCACCGATTCCGAGCTGCCCATTCCCACCGAGCAAAGCGTAGATTGGGATCCGCTGAAATTCAGCAGCATTATGATCCAGAGTGCAACCCAGACCAACGGCTATGGACATCTGATGGGCTATGAGTTCCTGCCCGGCGACCGCACCGGGACAGGCAGGTTTTCGACGCGTCCCGCGGACAGGGAGATGTGGACGCAGCACGACCAATATCTGACCAATGACAACCCGGGCGAAGACGGCAGCGGCTCCGGCATCAACAACTGGCGATATACCTGGCACTCGCCCGACGATTATCTGCTGAGCTACCTCAACGGTGAACCAATAGGCGGGACCGGGGACGGAATCGTGCTGTGGTACATCTCCTCGGTGCACCACGAGCCCACCGACGCAGACAATCAAATTGGTTCCGGAGGCCGCACGGGTATTACGCTGATTCACTGGGCCGGTTTCGACATGGAGCCGCACAATCTGTTTGACTACAATCCGCTCGGCGGTCCAGCCAACTGCGGCCAGTGAGCGCCGCTACTTTGATCGGGGGCCGGTGCTGACTTGCCGGCCCTACAACCCAGAATGGTATCAGGCTTGGCCGCGCCCGCTACTTCCTCCAGTGCCTCACGTCCTAGGCGGTGAGCGATCTCCGCCAGCGTGGCCTTGTCAGCTTCTGAAAGAAGCAGTCGGCCCTTGATCTGGGCTTTCAGGATACGGTTCTCCGCAGCCAGATATTCGTTCCTCACCAGCAGTTCTTGATCGACGGTGCCGGTGATGTAGGCCAGCATGCGAGCCCAAACCATTTTGTTCCTCTTGGTTGATCGAGTTAGGGAAAAGCTGGATTGTAGGCCTTATCGAGGCGGCGGAGAAGGCAATCCGAAGAGACTAGTCGAGGCTGCAAGCCTCGCCTTTTCAACCCGTTCGATTTTTTTGACCATACGACAATATCTGACGGCGAGATTGCAGCGGTCGTTCAGTACGCGAACGGTGGCGCACAGTTCGACTGTCCGACGACGTTCAGCGCGCCAATTTGGGCCCTCAAGTACCGAATTCTTTGAACCGCACTTAGCAGCGATGCCGCCGCAGGCACGCTCTCGAGAGACGAACAAGCCTTGTTCCAATTGGAGTCCGCAATCAGATCAGGGCGGCTCGTGGAGCCGATTAAGACACTACACTCTTTAAGCTCGCTGGCAGCGCGCTTGTATTCTTCCGCTTCTCCGGGGTCTTTTATTGCTCCTGTCTGGGCGACTTGTGCAAGCACATCGAGCACCTTCTTGAATTCTGACTCCGCGGCGGCAGGTTGGCTGCGCACAAGTTCCCATCTCGGGGTTGGAACAGACTTGCCGGAAACACTACGCAGAGTCCGAGCAAGTGTTGTCAGTTCCTCCAGATGGAAGTCGGGCCCAAGATTTCCAGCGAACATACTACGAAATAGTCGTTGGAGAACGGCAAACTCACGCAGCTCGCGAAACTCGGCCGTCCGATTCTGGGCTACAAGGCCCGACAAAACGTCAGAAGTTAATTGGGGATCTGGCAATTCCCATCGACTTCGATTATTGACTACCATCTGAATCTTAAACTCGAACGGCCACGACGCAGATCCATCAGTCCGCAGAAATCCTAATTCCGGGTCAACAGTGTATGGCAGTTCGCGGATCTGTGAAACAAACGCCGTACTGGGGTTCTGAAGCTTCGAATCAGTTTTCACATTCGCTTTGGTGGCCACGCACTCAAATAGGTCATGCCCGTATGGTCAAAAAACTCATCCTCGCTTCCAAGGAAGGGGAGTTTACCCGACCGAAGGCTCATGCCGCTTCCCGCTCATAGTACTTCAGCAGACCACCCAGTCGTTCCTTGCAACGCACAATTCCGTTATCCCCGCTCACTCCTCGATTCGGCAAGGGGAACAGCAGTCGGTTCTGCTTGCCCTGGTGATTGCGCTCCTCGTGGTAATGGGCCACGTATTGCTGCAGGGCTCGGCGCAGCGGCCTCTCCCCGAACAAGACGAGCTTCGACAGGCATTCCTGTTTCACTGATCTCACCCAGCGTTCCTCGACGGCCATCGCACTGCCGCCGATTGTCGGGAGATGCATTCCTTCGGACCGCTCTCATGGGATAATGCGGCAGTTACTGGAGGGCCCCGGATGGGAAGACCAACGACCTCTCTCGAGGGCTTCTGGGATCGGCCGCTGCAGGAATTGTTCGAACTACTCCCGGCAACTCCGGCAGGGCTGACGACCGAAGAGGCCCGGCGGCGATTGCGCCTTTACGGCCCAAACAGCCTGGTCCATGAGTCTCGCTTCGCTGCGCTGCTCAGCTTTTTTGGTTTCTTCCGTAATCCTCTCGTCGTCATTCTTATCATTGCCAGCGGCGTATCTCTTGCACTCGGAGAGCACGTCGGCGGGCTGATCATCCTTGCAATCGTACTTTTCAGCGTACTGCTGAATTTCCTGATGGAATTCCAGGCCCGACACGCAGTGGAGGACATTCAGAAGCAGATTGCCCTGACCGCCGCGGTGGTGCGGGATGGACGAGAACAGGAACTGCCGACAGCCGAACTGGTCCCGGGAGATATCGTCCGGCTCAACGCAGGAGACCTGGTGCCAGCGGACGCCCGTTTGCTGGACGTAAAGGACCTGCATGTGCGCGAGTCAGTGCTCACTGGGGAATCTTTGCCAGTAGAGAAGACGGTGGCTGACCTTCCCAAGGAGAAGCACGGCGTCGCCGACGCGAGCAATAGCGTTTTCCTGGGCACTGCAGTTCAGACGGGGATTGGCACTGCGGTCATCGTCTGCACCGGAAAAGATACCGCCTGCGGTGAAATTGCGAATCGTCTGGCTATGCGGCCACCGGAGACGGAGTTCGGCCGCGGCATACGCCGCTTCGGAATGATGCTCACATGGGTGACCATGTTGCTTGTCCTTTTCGTCCTGCTGGTGAACATCATTTTCCATCGTCCGGTGCTGGAGTCTTTCCTTTTCTCGGTCGCGCTTGCCGTCGGGATGACACCTGAAATGATGCCCATGATCATCACAGTGACACTGGCCCAAGGCGCGAAGCGGATGACCAGGAAGAAGGTTCTGGTAAAACAACTTGCGGCAATCGAGGATTTCGGCAGCGTGGATATTCTCTGTACCGACAAGACGGGCACACTCACCGAAGGGGAGATCGTGCTTGACCGGCACGTGGATTTCCAGGGCAAGGACAACGACAATGTCCTGCAACTCATTTACCTGAACAGCCACTTTGAGGCGGGCATCAAAAGTCCCCTTGACGATGCAATCTTGAAGCACGAGGCGCCTTCCATTGTGGGATATGACAAGGTGGACGAGATTCCGTTCGACTTCAACCGCAAGCGCCTTTCCGTGGTGGTGCGGCACGCTGACGAAGACCTTCTCATCACCAAAGGCGAGGCAGAGAGTGTGTTTGCCATTTGCGAGACGGTGACCGTCGATGGCGTTCCTCAACCGTTCGACGATAGCCGACGGGCAGAGGCAGAAAACACCCTGAAGAAACTGAGTGCGGATGGGTTCCGTGTGCTTGGGGTGGCAACGCTCAAGCTGGAAAAACAGGATGCGTACACTGTGGCGGCCGAACAGGCGATGACACTCGTCGGGTTTGCGGCATTCCTGGACCCGCCGAAGGAGGGTGTGCTTGCCGTCCTGAAGGCATTGAAACAGGATGGCATTTCTGTGGTTGTCATGACGGGCGACAACCAGTACGTGACCCAGAAAATAGCCCACGACGTAGGGTTGGATGCGGACCGCATTCTTGTCGGGAACCAGCTCGACACGATGGACGATGACGCGGTGGCCTACCAGGCGGAGAACGGCGCCATATTCGCCCGGGTATCCCCCGAACAAAAAAACCGGGTAATCCTTGCTCTTAAAGCCCGCGGACACGTTGTCGGATACATGGGTGATGGAATCAACGATGCTCCGTCGCTGCACACTGCGGATGTTGGGATCTCCGTCATGAATGGCGTGAACGTGGCCAAGGACGCGGCCAAGATCATCCTACTGGAAAAGGACCTTGCGGTGGTGAACGAGGGAGTGCTGGAGGGGCGGCGCTCCTTTGCCAACATCATGAAGTACATCATCATGGGCACGAGCTCGAATTTTGGAAACATGTTCAGCATGGCCGCGGCGTCACTGTTCCTGCCATTCCTGCCGATGCTCCCCAGCCAAATACTGCTGAACAACTTCCTCTACGATGTTTCGCAGGTCAGCATCCCCACCGACAACGTTGATCCCGCCATGGTGCAAAAGCCCAAGCGATGGCAGATTGGATTCATCCGCCAGTTCATGGCGATCATCGGTCCAATCAGCTCAATCTATGATTTCCTCACTTTCGGGGTGCTGCTCTGGGTGTTCCATGCTTCCACAAACGAGTCGCTTTTCCACACCGGATGGTTCGTGGAGTCCCTGGCTACACAGACGCTCGTGGTATTTGTGATCCGGACGGCAGCCAACCCTCTCAAGAGCCGGCCCAGTCGGCCGTTGTTGATCAGCGTGTTGGCCATCGTCACCGTTGCGACTGTGTTGCCGTACACTCCGTTGGGCACGTTACTGCGGTTTACACCACTGCCCGTATCGTTGTTGGCGGCGATTGCGTTTCTTGCGGTGACCTATCTCTTTGTCGTGCAGGCCGTGAAGACCTGGTTTTATCGTCGGCACTCTCTGCTTTGATGGCACCGGCTGAGGAAGGCACAGAACCAGGCCGGCTTCCGATTGTCCGCACTCACGCGACGGTAGTGTTGCCAATGACGCGGAAATTTGCGCATTTTTTGGCTGAGGAAACGAACCAGTCGCTTTAGGTTGCGCAGGGCACTCCGCTGGACTGAGGTCCAGCTTCCCCTGCCTAAGCAGCGGGCTCCCACCAAAGCCTTTTCAATATCCGCTTGCGTAGCTGGCGCTTCCAATCATAAAATGCAGCGGATTACTGCTGCGCTCTCACCGCCGTTGGCGGAAAGCCTATGCCAGGAACATTGCACATCTTTCGCCTGAAACCCGATCCACTGCAATACCAAGCGAACATCAACATTGGCGCGAGTTCGTGGGTGCGGGTTTTCGACGCCCGTGGTCTCGATGAATTCTTGCGCCATACCTGGGGCCTGCCGGAAAGTGAGATTGAGGCCATGCTGGGCGAACTCCGCGCCATCGGGCGCACCACCGAGGCCTTGGTGGACATGGCGGAATCTCATTTGTCCGAAATGGGCTTCGCCCAATCGCCCAGCGACGAGTAGCTCTCGCCTCCACGGCAGATCTCACCCCACCAGCACCGCGCCACCGTTTACGTTGAACACCTCGCCGGTGATGAACCCCGCGTGCCGGGTACAGAGGAACAGGATGGGCGCAGCGATTTCCTCCGGCGTGGCGACGCGTCCCAGCGGGATCTTGGCGAAGATCTCGGCGCGGTACTCGGGATCGTTGAGCGCGCCGGCGGTCATCGGAGTGTCCACCCAGCCCGGCGCGACGCAGTTCACATAGATGCCGTGCGGCGCCAGCTCGGTCGAGAGCCCCTTGACCATGCTGATGATCGCGCCCTTGGTGGCCGCGTAATCGACATGGCCGTCCTCGCCGCGTTGTCCCGCGGTTGAGCTGACCATTACGATGTGGCCGCCGCGCGCCTGCCGCTTCATCTGGGCGACCGAATGCTTCACCACGGCAAATGCGCTGTCAAGGTTGATGGCGAAGGTGTTGCGCCACTGCTCATCGCTCATCTGGTCGACCGCAACCTCCTCCGGCCAGATACCGTGATTGACCACCAGCGTGTCGAGCGCTGCGAAGCGCTCGACGGCAGCGTGCACCAGAGCTGCGGCGTTCGCGGTGCCGGTAAGGTCCGCCTGCACGGCGTGGCAGAAATCGGCGCCGCATTCCTCGACCAGCCCCTGCGCTTCAGGCTGGGCGCTTTTGTAATTGAAGACGACCCGGGCTCCGGCGCGAACGAACAGCCGGACGGTCGCCGCACCAATACCGCGCGAGCCTCCGGTGACGAGGGCAACCTTCCCCTCGAGCGACAACATAGGGTGAGATGACATGGCTTCCAAGAAACTACCACAGCTGGGCCAGCCGTCGGCTTGAGCGTGGAGACGGAAGAAAGCAGCGTCAAGGTGCCACTAAAGGACTGCCCACCATGGCCGATATAACCAACAATGCCGCCTAGGCTGTGCAGCATGGCCGCTAGGCTGCGCGGTAAGGCATGGATGGGGGGGAGTGTGGGGCCTCGAAAGAGGACGCCCTCCCTCCATCAATATCCTAAGAATGGGGGAGCGTGTGGCCTCGTACAGGACGCGCTCCCACCATCACGATCAGCCACGACGGCCGGTCGTGGGGTCAAAGCCACGGCACCTTCTGCGTCGAGCCGTAATGCCGGAACCGGTGCATAACTAGAGAAAACCATCACAGGAAACTGGTTCGCGGGCCTGCCCGCCTCCGCTCGGCTACAATGCTAACCTGAGCCGCCGATGACCGTCCGCTAACGAAACCCAGTCTCACGAGTACTCGTTTCCTCCCCGGAGGAACCGTTCCATCCGCGGGCAGGTATTGCCATCGAGCGCGGCGCAGGGAGGAGCGAATGGACATTGAAGCGATTCGGCAGTACTGCCTCCGATTCCCCCACACCACGGAAATTGTGCAGTGGGGAGCGGACCTGTGCTTCAAGGTGGATGGCAAGCTGTTCGTGGTGGCGGCGATGGAGATGGTGCCGCAACGGATTTCGTTCAAGTGCACGCCGGAGAATTTCGCCGAGTTGTGCGAGCATCCCGGAATCATTCCGGCGCCCTATATGGCGCGAGCGCAGTGGGTCAGCCTGGAGCGGTTGAACGCGCTGCCCGACGCGGAGCTACGCGAGATGATTTCCGAATCCTACCGGCTGGTGTGGGAACGCCTGCCGAGGAAGAGGCGGGTTGAGTTGGAGGGCGGCAGAGCGGCAGGCGCAAAAAGGTCGGCAGTCCGCAAGCCCAAGACTGCGCCCCGGAAATCATCGATCAAAGCAAAGTCAGCGGGCAAAACCAAATCAGCGGTTAAAGCAAGATCAGCGGGCAAAACCAAGAGCGCGAAGGCGGCCCGGCGTAGATCATAGATGAAGATGAAGCGGATAGCTGGCCTGCGTCGTGCCGTCATTTTCGGCGCGATGTTTTCGTCCATGCTGCTGGCGCAGACGACGTCCACCGCAGCCCAGTCAAGTTCCGCCCCAGGTGCATCGAAGACGCCACATGCTTCGATCTCGCCGCAAACCGCCGCACTGGAGCGCGACTTCTTCGCCACCATTCGCCAGGGGGACGCCAGGAAGTTTTTGTCCTACGTGCCCCAGGAGGGTCTTCACATTGGCCCGCAAGCCAGGCTGGTGAGCCGTGCCGAGGTGGAAGAGCAGTTGTCGCATCGCCGCGATCTCTACTGCAAGCTGTTCGACTCTTCCTGTATCGAAGCCCCCATCAAGCTGGACGCCAGTTCGCGCGCCTGCTCGGACCGCGAGCTGCTGACGCATTCGGAAAAAGTCCGCACCGCCGCCAGCGAAACGGTGCGCAGCGGCGTGCGCCAGGCGATTCTGGTGGCCGAGGTTAAGAACAACCGCTGCGGCGGCGCCAATCTCGTCGATTTCATTTTCAATTACGTGCAGGGCGAGTGGAAGCTGTTCTCGGTGCCGTAGGCAAAACGTTGGGGGACGCCCTTGGGAGGGTAGAGCCGATTCCCGAGTTGAAAGTCTTGGTGGGAGCCCCCGCATTTATGCGGGGGAAGGAGCGCTTCAGCGCTCCGGGAAAAGCTTTCACTTTGACCATGCGCTTTAGCGCTGGGCATTGAAAAGCCCGGGGCTAAAGCCCATTTCAAAAATCGACTTCTTTCCCGCTGGACTGAAGTCCAGCTCCCCCTGCTAAAGCAGGGGGTTCCCACCAAAGATCCGAGTCATCCCAAATCGGGAAAAGCGTCAGAATGGGCCGACCCCAGGATTTTGCCTTTGGAGGCGTTTTTAGCGACCACAGCCGTTCCGGAGGTACTTTGGGGTCATCCGCAGCCCTAAAGTCTAGCCTGGGGCTCGCCATGGCATTTAAATGGCATTCCAGTTGATGGTCGTAATAGCTAAATAGTGGCATTACACTTTATCACGTACGTACCATAAGAATCATAAGAAATATGGCACTAAAGTCTGCATAGCTTCTTCAGCATTAGCTGTGTTTTTCGACTGAGCGCAGCACGACGCTGTCGGCCGGACAGCAGCGACCTTGCTGTTAGCCCGACAGGGCGACATTTGTGTTAGCCGCGGGCGTGAACCCGCGGGAGATGTCCAAACAGAAATCCCGAGCCGCGCAACCGGGGTTCCCAGGTCGCGCCCCGCCGCGGCGGGCGAACTGGGGTGGAGGAGCGGCGGCACCGAATTCTGGAAGCCTAAACCGTCCTGAGTATCGCCGCTCCGCGGCTTACCATCTTTACCGTCCGGCCACCGCGGGCTTACGCCCACGGCTAACACAAATTCTGCCGCTTCGCGGCTCGACAATCGTGATACTTTAGAAACCCAAACTTTGCCAAAGGAAACCACGCAACCATGATGTTGGAAACCGAAGTCTTCCGATTCGAGCCGGATATCACCGGAGTTTCCTGCGCCGGCCGCTTCACGCTGGGGACACGCCTCAGCGAAACCGAAGCGCTGTTCAATTCGCTGATTCAGCAAGGCGCGCGCAAACTGGTGCTCGACCTTACCCACGTCGAGTTCGTGGACAGCGCGGGTCTGGGGATCATCATGCATATCTTTGGCGAGATTGAGCAGCATGGGGGGCACTTCCGGGTTGCCGGCGCCAACGATCAGGTGAAGCGCCTGTTTGAGATCACCCACACCAAGGCGATTCTGGCAATCGACCCCGATCTGGTCACCAGCGTAAAAAAGCTCCAGGACGGCGATGCGATGGCGGCCAGCGTAACGGGGTGAAGTCTGGGAAAATTGAAGTTGTCATTACGAGCGAAGCGAGGAATCTGCTTTTGTCTGCGCCTGTCACGATGAAGGGAAACAGCAGATCCCTCACGGCCAAGGCCGTTCGTGATGACAATTCATCCTGTATCAGGCGCCTGTGAAGCCGTGCCCTGATACAAAGCGAGTTATGGGCTAGCGCCTGAGGTAATGTTTCCGTCACCTCAGTGGCTTGTAAAGCCAGTTCATTTCCGAATCTAAACTGCACCGCTAAAGCGGTGCTACCCGGATACACCAACACAGAATCTGCCCTGGAGTGTGAGCACTATGGCACAGACAGCGATCTGCGGTCCGTGGGAATATGGTTTCGTTCTTCAACATGTTAGGGTAGCCCGCAGGGATTCTCGGAGTGATGACAAGGCGCAACCAGTCAGCACTGTGGCAACCGTTGCGGGCTTTTAGCGAAATCCCCTTCCAGTCAATTTCCGCCACGTTAGTGTGACATTGCCAAGGCCGTCGCCTGCAGGCGACGTCTTTCGCTGCCCCGAAGGCGTGCGCGGACGGCTTAGTCCAACGTCAACCCGCCGGTCAGATCGCTGATCTTTGCGATGCGGTGCTCGAGGCACCATTTCTCCAGGGAATCGACCAGGGTTTCACAGGCGCATGGGTCCCAGAAATTCACTGTGCCGACCTCGATGGCGCTTGCTCCGGCAAGCATGAATTCAATCACATCTTCGGCAGTGCTGATGCCGCCGATTCCGACGACGGGTATCTTCACCGCGTTGGCCGCTTCCCACACCATGCGCAGGGCGATCGGTTTGATGGCGGGGCCCGACAGTCCAGCGGTAACGTTGGAGATGCGCGGCTTGCGGGTTTCGGCGTCAATCGCCATGGCCACGAAGGTATTGACCAGCGAGATGGCGTCGGCCCCCGCTTCTTCGGCAGCCCGCGCCACCTCTGGAATGCTGGTCACGTTAGGTGAGAGCTTCACAATGAGCGGGCGGGTGGCAATCTTCTTTACCGCGCTGACCACTTCAAACAACATTCTGGGATCGCTGCCAAAACTGATTCCGCCGCACTTGGTGTTGGGACAGGAAACGTTCAGCTCATAAGCGGCGATGCCCGCGCCGTCGTTGAGCATGCGCACCACGTCTTCGTACTCCTCCTGCGAATGCCCAAAGACGTTGCAGAAGAAAACGATGTTCTTGATGTTGTTCAGAAGCGGCAGCTTCTCTTCCAGAAAGGCCCGCACTCCAACGTTCTGCAGTCCGATGGCATTGAGCATGCCGGCGGCAGTTTCAAACAGCCGCGGCGGCGGATTGCCCGCCATCGGCTCGCGGGAAAGTCCCTTCACCACGAACCCGCCCAGCCGATCAAGCGTGACCACGTCCTCAAATTCCACGCCATAGCCAAAGCTTCCACTGGCGGCCATGACCGGGTTCTTGAGCGTAATTCCCGCGACGTTGACGCTCATATCCAGCGCGGGCTTGGGAGCAGGACTCACCAGTTGGCCTCCATCAATGCGCCTCTCTTTCACGGCCTACGGTAATGGGCTGCCTCACACTGGCCGTGCGCTCCAGCTTGTCCCAGGCAAAGCTGCCCCCTTCCATGGCGCGCTTGAGCGTCTTGAGGAGCACCAGGGAGAACAGTTGGCGGTAGGCGAAACGTTGCAGCCAGACATGGCCCAGCAAGAGGAAGTCGCGTTTTCCGCCGGGCTGTTGCCGTTCCAGCGTGAAGGCGATGGCCGATGCAATGAAATCAATCACCATGAACAATGCGAAGTACACTACCAGGCGCTGGAAGCTGGCCGGATTCGCCGATTCCGGATGGAAATACCTGTTGACGAAGTAGGTCGCCGATCCCACCACAAACATGATGTCAATAAACGGCGAGACCAACGGCAGCAGGATCTGGAAGATGACCATGTTGGGTATCGCCACCCAGCCCAGCGCTCCCTTTTGTTTCACTGCCGCCCGGTGCTTCCACACCGACTGCATAATGCCAAAGGACCAGCGGAAGCGTTGCCGCATCAGCCCGCTCGCCTTGGTTGGCGCCTCGGTATAGGCCAGCGCGCGGTCCTCGTAGTTGACCCAATAGCCCGCCTGGAGAAGCGCCATGGTGAGATCGGCGTCTTCGGCGACGGTGTCGTGCTGATAACCACCGGCGGCGCGAACCGGAGCAGTACGCCATGCGCCAATGGCGCCGGGAACCACGCTCACAGCGTTGAGCGTGTTCAGGGCGCGCCGCTCGAAGTTCTGGCTGGTGATGTATTCCAATGCCTGCCAGCGGGTCCACAGATTGACCCGATTGCCGACCTTGGCATTGCCCGCCATGGCTGCCACCCGTGGATTGCTAAAGTGGGGCACGAGTTTCGAAATCGCATCGGGCGCAACCAGGGTGTCTGCGTCGATGCCCACAAACAACTCTTCGGTTACTTGCTCGAGTCCGAAGTTGAGCGCGTCCGCCTTGCCGGAGTTCGGCTTGGTCAACACCGTAACCCGGCCGGCGGCGATTTCTTCCTGGAAGGCGGCGCGCGTGACCTCCAGGGTAGCGTCCTTGGAGCCATCGTCGATCACAATGACCCGGAGGTTCTGGTAGTCGGAATCCAGGACCGAGCGGACCGTGCGCTCGATAACTTTCGCCTCATTGTAGGCGGGGACAAGCACCGCAACCGCAGGCTGGTAGTTGGAGTCGAAGGTGCTCTTGCGCCGATGGAAGCGGTCATAAATGGCGAGGGTCCCGACCAACACCAGGCGCCCGCTCATGAGCACGTCACCCACGAAGAAAACGAAAATGATAAGCGACGAGATGAATCCGAACATGCCGAAGCTAAGGCCGTCCACCCATGCGGCCCAGCGTTCGTTGGTCGAAAGCGGCGGCATGATCTCAGCGCGGGTCTTGCCCAGCAGATCGGAGACCGGCACGATCTCGTAGCCGCGGGCCCTCAGGCCGTCTATCATCGTGCCCAGCGCCTTGACGGTCTGATTGCGATTACCACCGCCATCGTGCAACAGGATGATATTCCCGCAGCTAAGGTTGCCGGGCTGGCAGGGCGGCAGGTTGGCGAACACGTCGGCCACGATTTCGTCGGCGGAACGCCGCGGATTATCGCGCCAGTCGTTGGGGTCGATCTTGTCTCCCACGGTGATGAAGCCCATGTCTTGCGAGAGTTCCAGGGGACGAACCTGGTCGGCGGTATCGGGCTCCTGGTCAATCGAATAGGGCGGACGGAAGAGTACGGGCTTGACTCCCAGCTTGCCTTCGAACAACCGCTCGGTGAGATTCAGTTCCACTTCGAAGTAGCGCTTGGAGATGTTGCTGATATCGGGATGGGTGAAAGTGTGGTTCCCGATTTCATGGCCTTCCTGGTAAATGCGCTTGGCAATGCCGGGATACTTTTCAACTTCCAGCCCAATAAGGAAGAAGGTGGCCTTGACGTTTTTTTCTTTCAGCACGTCGAGAATCTTGGGAGTCCAGGCAGGGTCGGGGCCGTCGTCGAAGGTGATGGCAACCTTCTTTTGCGAGGTCCCGCCGTACATGTCGACTTCATACGGCGACGGCATCGTCTTAAAGACCTCGTCGCTGACCAGGTTGGTATTGGGATCGACCGTGATCGTGCGTTCGCCGGAGGCCGGTCGCGAGGCGATGCGCAGGACTTCGCCTTGCCCTTCGATATCTACGTCCTGACCAGGGGGAACAGTTCCCAGCTTGGCGGGCGCATTGGCCTCGAATGGCTTGTCCCACACTGCCCAGAGCGAGCGGTCTTCCGAACCGAGCCTCCATAATGCGAAGGTATCAATTCCCAGGGCGTGGGCTGCCCGCATCTGGTTGAGCAAAGTCACGCCATCGAGAAACCACACGTCGTGGCGAATATTACTGTCGTCCAGATAAGCAAAGTGTGGATTCATGGCGTCGTCGTCGAAGTTCACGTCGGTTTCAGCATCCTCGGCTTCGAGCCATGCGTCCTGCACCGAGACGGTGTGCACGTCCGCGGGCGGCGCGCCTTTCTTTTGGCCCTTTTTCATCGCCCAGTCATAGCCGTAATTGCCGACCGCGCAGATGATTTTTTCCCGGGGAATGACCTTGAGGGCGTCCTGCAGGTTCTTCAGGAACCAGTCCTCCCCGGCGACCGGACCGGAGTCGCCGCCGGGGTAGTGCTGGTCGTAGTTCATCAGGATCAAGCCATCCGAGATTTTCGCGATGGCGGAATAGTCAAATGTCTTGTCATTGACCGGCACGGCGATATACAGCTTCAGGCCCTTGGCATGGAGATCGTCGTAGAGCTCTTGCACCAGCGCGCGGTAGTCGTCCCGTGAGCTTTCGGGAAACGCCTCAATGTCCAGCGTGATGCCCTTGTACTGGTCGGTTGCCAGAAAACGCATGAGCTCGCTGCGGAAGCGCCGGCGCGCCGCCGGGTCGGCCATGAATTTCGCGGTGATGTCGGGTTGCCACTCATTGCGGAGGGGATCGAAGTTGTTCACCAGCGGCAGAACTTCCGTCACCGCTTTTTCGCCCTTGAGGAAAGGCATGACCCTTTCGTCCACCGGCCGTGGTTTGCCCTTGTCGTCCATCACGTTGTAAAGCGCGTTTAGTTCGGTCACGGCCTGCAGTCTGCCGTCCGCGGTCAGGACATGCATCCACTCGGGAAACAGCAGATCGATCTGCGGGTAGTATTCCTTCAAGGACGCGAAGCTGGCCGCGTCCCACTGCACGTAGAACGCTCCGCGAATGCCTTCGTCGGAGTTCAGCACCACCTGCGAGGCGGGTTGCTTGGTCTGGCGGTGAGTGTTGGGCCGGCGTGGCGGCTTGCGCTTCTGGCTTTCCTTAAGAGCGTGATAGGGCTTCTTGACTCCCGGCAGAAGCACGCCGGGAACCGACGATCCGCGAATGATGGTGGCAACAAAAAACACGCCCAGCAGCGTGATGACGATCACGCTGGTATCGAGCACCAGCCGTAAACGCCGCCAACGCTTGCGGTTCGGATCAAAGAAAATCTGTTTCGAATGGGGCATTCGGTGCCAATTTATCGTAGCAGCAGTTAGGTATTAGCAGTTAGCGCTTAGCAATTGGTGACGGCTGAATTGGCGTAGTCCGGGTAGAGCCGGCCTTTCAGGCCGGCGTCCAGCAGTACGACCGAAGAGGGCGTCAGGCGTTGCGCTCATCGCGATGAGCGCAATGCCTGACGCGGTTCTATGGTTCGCGGCGAACGCGGCGCTAAAGCGCCGCACTACCCGTCCTCCGGATACACAATTCTAAAATCGATCGAACGCTCACTCCAAGCTGCTATATTCGCCACGTGCTGGAACCGGAGCGCAACTCGCTGGGGAGAACTGAGCGGCTGCCGCTCTGGGGCATGCTCTGGGAGTCTCGGAAGTACTTCCTGCTGGTCACACTGGCCGCTTTCGCGCTGCGGTTTTTCTTCTACATTCGATTCCCGCATGTAACCGGCGATTCTCTGATTTACGGGGACATCGCCAAGAACTGGCTCCAGCACGGCATCTACGGGCTGAGCCATGCCGAGGGGCCGCGGCCTACCTGGATCCGCCTGCCCGGCTATCCCGCGTTTCTGGCTGCCTGCTTCCTGCTGTTCGGAAGCGAGCATTACAACGCCGTCCTGCTGGTGCAGATCGTTATTGACGTGGCCGGCTGCTTCGTCATCGCCGACCTGGCGCGCCGAACGGTGTCGCCGCGCGCTGCGCGGTTCGCCTTTCTCCTGGCTGCGCTGTGTCCCTTTACCGCCAACTACACGGTGGCCCCGCTGGCTGAGACGCTGAGCATTTTCTTCACTGCGCTCGCACTCGATTGCGCCGTCGCCGCGTTCCAGGCAGCGGAGGAGGGGCTTACCCGCTGGTCTGCTTGGATGGGTTGCGGCATTGCCGTTGCGGCCGGAGTCCTGCTTCGACCCGACGGGGGCCTTCTGCTGGTGGCGCTGGGTGTGTTCCTCATGTGGCGGATATGGCAGAGGCCGGCGGTGCGAGCCCGCCTGTTCTGGGCGGGAGCGCTGCTGCTGGCGGTTTCGCTTGCTCCCCTGGCGCCGTGGACGGTGCGAAATTGGCGCGACTTCCACCGCTTCCAGCCCCTGGCCCCGCGTTACGCCAGCGATCCGGACGAGTTTGTTCCATCTGGTTTCGACAAATGGATGCGAACCTGGGTCGTGGATTACGTTTCGACCGAAGAGGTGTACTGGCAGGTTCCCGGTGATGACGTTGATTTGCACAACCTGCCGTCGCGGGCCTTCGACAGCGCACCGGAGCGCGAGAAGACGCAAGCCATCTTCAACGATTATGCCAAAACGCACTTTGTCGGTCCCGAACTGAACGCTCGCTTTGCGGAGTTGGCGACCGAGCGCATAAAACGGGCGCCGTTGCGCTATTACGTCTGGTTGCCAGCGTTGCGTATCGCCGACATGTGGCTGCGCCCCCGCACCGAAATGCTGCCGCTAAACACCCGCTGGTGGGAGTACGGCAACGACACCAGGAGCAGCGTCGTGGCAACGCTGTGGGGGGCGCTCAACCTGCTGTTCCTGTTCGCGGCGGTGATGGGACTGGTGCGCGGGCCGCGGCCCCGATATCTCGCGCTGATGTTGCTGTTCGTGCTGTTACGCTCGGCCTTTCTAGGAACCTTGGAAAACCCCGAGCCGCGCTACACCCTGGAATGTTTTCCGGTGGTGCTGTTGCTGGGTGGGGCGTGGTTGTCGGGGATCAAACGCACAAAGGCGCTACCGTGACGAAGCTGTGAGCAGGATGTTGTCGATCAGCCGCTGGGTGCCCCATCCTTTCGCCCGACTTTGGCGAAAGGGTGGGAAACGGATTCACTACATCCCGCTCTTCCTGTTTGTCCCGCGACTAGTCCCTGGAGAGGATTGCTAGCGTGATGGCGATTTATCACCAACAATCCCCCTGCGGGGCCTGAGAACACGACCTTTACGATCTTCCCGTCTTTGAAGAACACGTCAAAGTACTCTGGCAATTGTTCTGAACAGCCGTTATCGCAACCAAAGCCCACAACGGAGGCCGAGTTGCGGATTGCGTGTGAGATGGCGATTTCACGACAGTAATCTGACCGCAGCAGAGGAATGATCGTTTCCGAGTTCAAGGCGATCCGGGCCGGAAGCCTCGGGACTTGGCTCCGGAATTATATGGTCGGTTCGACCGAATCTGACAACAAAGGACTATGCGAAGGTGTAAAGTGTCACCTGCTCCGGTCCGCGTCAGAAACGTCCATCAAGGAGGCTTCCCACGAACAATCAAAGAAAGTTTGGATGGCTGCGTCTGAAGACCGGAAGCATCTGGTCTACCAGCCTGGCACACGCGGCGACCAATGCGGTTGGCGGAAATATGTCCATTTTGCTTTTCGGCGGAGGGGCCAGCCTGCTTTACGTGCTTGATCTTGGAATTCTGGGTTGGGTACCATTGGGCGCTCTAAGCGCGTGGATCGTGCTGACTGGGCAGCTCAATCCTGCAACGGAAAAGACGAACATTGCAACAGCAGCGGTTCGCTAATTAGCGTCTTCTACAGCAAACTCCGTTTATTTTCTCTGCTGTTAGTTGTCGCGAACAGGCCATCTCGCACCCAATCCGGATCAAGGACGCTCGGCACCCGTTATTTATCGTGATGACCCTGTGACCATGACATTGTCGATCAGTCGCGTCGCGCCCACATAAGCCGCGAGGGCCACCAGCGCGCCGCGCGAGACATCTGCAACCAGTTCAAGCGTGTCGGAATCGACGATGGCAAAGTAATCCAGCCGCACTTCACGCTCTTCCGCCATCACTTGCTTGCCAATCTCGATCAGCTTTACTGAGTCGCGCTCGCCATGGTCCACGGCCGTCTGCACTCGAAGCAGAGACCGATACAACACCAGCGCCTGCTGCCGCTGCTCAGGCGTCAGGTAGGCATTGCGGGAACTCATCGCCAAGCCGTCTTTCTCACGCACGATGGGACAGACGACGATCTCCACGTCCATGTCAAGATCGTCCACCAACTTGCGCAGCACTGCCACCTGTGCAGCATCTTTCTGGCCGAAGAAGGCGAAATCGGGGCGGATGATTTCGAACAGCTTGGCCACCACCGTCGCCACGCCACGGAAATGTCCGGGACGGGACGCGCCGTCGAGCCTGTCGCTCAGGCCCTCGACGGCCACATAGGTCTGCGCCCCTCGGGGATACATCTCCTCCACCGCAGGCGTGAACAGCAGGTCCGCGCCCAGTTGCTCCAGCAGCGCCGTGTCGCGCTCCAGGGTGCGCGGATACTTGTCCAAGTCTTCCGCCGGGCCGAATTGCAGTGGATTGACGAAGATGGAAACGGCGGTCACGTCGCAGCGTGACTTGGAGGCGCGCACCAGCGACAGATGTCCTTCGTGCAGAGCGCCCATGGTGGCCACGAACCCCAAGGTCTTGCCGTCACGGGTCACCTGACGGCAAGCTGCCTTCATCTCGGCGATGGTTGCAATGCGTTTCACGATTGGTTGCGTTAGTGGCTGGGCGGCGGCGCTTTCGAAGGTGGAGTTGCCTGCTTGGGCGTATCCTCCTCCTCGCCTGCCGGAGGTTCAGGCTCGGGCAGCACCCAGCTATCCAGCACACCCGCAAATACCGGTTCCAGGCGCGCCAGATTTTCCGGCGCACATTTCAAGGCGACGGAATATATCTCGCGATCGGGGCCTTGAATAAAGACCATCGCTTCGACCCAATCGCGATCGGTCGCCTTCTCGTGATAGCGGACCTTCAGCATCTGGGCCGGTTTGTGGTCCACGGTGCGCTGCTGGCGTTGCAAGGTTTCGAACGCCTGGCCGCCCTCGCGCATACTCTTGGACGCCTGTTCGATTATGACGTCCAGGCTTACCGGCTCTTCATCTCCTTCGGACGGCGGCACAATCAGCGCAACCGTGATTTCGTCCCAAAGTGCCTTGTCCAGCTTCTGAGGAGGCGCCACCACCACGCCATTGCCATCGTAAACCTCGCCCAGCATGGTCCATGAACCGGGATACTTGAAGCAGAACCCGCCATCAGGCTGGCAGTAACGCTTTCTGGGAACAGGCTTACGGAGCGGCGCTGGAGGCGTAGAAGGCTTCTGGCCGGCCGCAACTGCGGGCAGGCCCAGCGCCAGGACTGACAAGATGACAACCCGCAGCGACAGCCGCATGTCTCCTACAGTTGCACAGCTCGCTTGCGTTGCGCAATTCCCGCTAACGCGGAGAGCGTCTCCTTGGGCAGGTGATAGGACTCGGCGTCGGACGGATAGCTCCCGGCCTTCACGTCGTCCTTGAAAGCAACCACGGCATTGCCGATCACGGATGCCATGTCCGCATAGCGACGGACGAACTTGGCTGGCGGCGCAAACGTCAGTCCGAGCAGATCGTGGAAGACCAGCACCTGCCCATCGCACTCGGGGCCGGCGCCGATGCCGATGGTCGGGACCTCCAACTCGCGCGTGATCATTCCCGCGACCTCGCGCGGGATACCTTCGAGAACGACGCAACAGGCGCCGGCGCGTTCCAGGGCGATCGCATCGTGCATCAGTTGCTCGACTGCTTTCAGGGTCT
>ODAK010001037.1_pt1 | contig 31223 bp, 30 predicted proteins | sample 1539591 | NCBI WGS metagenome assembly ODAK01 (sample SAMEA3539303, study PRJEB22396) | soil metagenome | biome: tundra; feature: field; material: soil | place: USA | collected 2010-05 | depth 0.15 m
GCTTCATCCAGTTCTTGTCGTCGCGGTCGGGGAAGTCCTCGCGGGCGTGGGCGCCGCGGCTTTCCTGCCGCTGCAGGGCGCCGGCCATGGTGACCATGGCGCAGCCGATCAGGTTCTCCAGCTCCAGCGTCTCGACAAGGTCGGTGTTCCAGATCAGGCCTCGGTCGCTGACCTTGAGGTCGGCCTTGCGCGCGTGGACGGCCGACAGGCGTTCAACCCCCCGAACCATGTCGGCGCCGGCCCGAAAGATCGGCGCGTCCTCCTGCATGGTTTTCTGCATCTCGATGCGCAGCGCCGCCGTCGGCGTGCCACCCGCGGCGTTTCGCAGGCGGTCGAACCGCGCGAGATGCGGATCGGTAAGCGCGTCGTTCGGATCGGGCTGCGAGGCGCCCGGCTTGATCAGCTCGGCCGCCCTCAGGCCGGCGGCGCGGCCGAAGACCACCAGGTCGGTGAGCGAATTGGAGCCCAGACGGTTGGCGCCGTGGACCGAAACGCAGGCCGCCTCGCCGACCGCCATCAGGCCGGGAACGACGTGATCGGGATTGTCGCCGGCCTTGGTCAGCACCTGGCCATGATAGTTCGTGGGGATGCCCCCCATGCTGTAGTGGCAGGTAGGGACGATCGGAATCGGCTCCTTGGTGACGTCAACATTGGCGAAGACCCGGGCGGTCTCGGTGATGCCGGGCAGGCGCTCGTGGATGATCTTCGGATCCAGGTGGTCGAGGTGGAGGTTGATGTACGCCTTGTCCTTGCCGCACCCGCGCCCTTCGCGCAGCTCGATGGTCATGGCGCGCGAGACCACGTCGCGCGAGGCTAGATCCTTGGCGTGCGGCGCGTAGCGCTCCATGAACCGCTCGCCTTCGGCGTTAGTCAGATAGCCGCCCTCGCCGCGCACGCCTTCGGTGATGAGCACGCCGGCGCCATAAACGCCGGTCGGGTGGAACTGGACGAACTCCATGTCCTGCACCGCCAGGCCGGCGCGCAGGGCGATACCGGCGCCGTCGCCCGTGCAGGTATGGGCGTTGGTGGTGGTGAAATAGATGCGGCCATAGCCGCCGGTGGCCAGCACCACCAGCTGGGCGCGGAAGCGGTGCAGGGTCCCGTCGTCGAGCTTCCAGGCTGTGAGGCCCCGGCAGACTCCGTCTTCCATGATCAGGTCGAGCGCGAAGTACTCGATAAAGAACTCGGTGTGGTGGGCCAGCGCTTGGCCATACATGGTGTGCAGCATGGCGTGACCGGTGCGGTCGGCCGCCGCACAGGTGCGCTGGATCGGGGCCTCGCCGAAGTTCTGGGTCATGCCGCCGAAGGCGCGCTGATAGATCCGCCCGTCCTCGGTGCGCGAGAAAGGCACGCCCCAGTGCTCAAGCTCGTAGACGGCGGCCGGCGCGTTCCTGACCAGGTATTCGATGGCGTCCTGGTCGCCCAGCCAGTCCGACCCCTTGACGGTGTCGTACATGTGCCAGCGCCAGTCGTCGGGGCTCATATTGCCCAGGCTGGCGGCGATGCCGCCTTGGGCAGCGACCGTGTGAGACCGCGTCGGGAAGACCTTGGTGATGCATGCGGTTTTCAGGCCCGCCTGAGCGCAGCCCAGAGCCGCGCGCAGCCCCGATCCGCCGGCGCCGACCACCAGCACGTCGAACGTGTGGTCGGTGAGTTCGTAAGCCGCCATCAATAGATCCCACTCGATAGGGCGACCTTAAGCACCGAAAAGACGCCAATCACGCCGGCCAGCCAGGCGGCGAAAACATTCAAGGTGAGCAGCAGCGCCTTGGTCGTCGGCCGCTCGATATAGTCCAGTATGACCTCGGCCATACCGATGCGCATGTGGAAGACGCCGACGCCGATCAGCAGCGCCATGAGGATGGCGTTGAGCGGCGCGTGCAGCCAGAGCACCGCCGTGGCGTAGTTGGCCTTGGCCAGGCTCAGAGCGGCATAGACGCCCCACAGCGTCAGCAGAACCAGGGCCGCGGCCGACACCCGCTGGGCGATGAAGCCGCCGACGCCGTGCTTGGCCGATCCCAGGCCGCGAACCCGGCCGAGCGGGGTGCGGTAGCCGCTCATGACAGGGCTCCCATCATGCCGGCGGCCACCCAGACCGCCATGGTGGCGGCGACGGCGAAGACGATCACCGCCGCGGCGGTCATGTCGGCGGTCTTCGGCAGGAAGCCCGAACCGAAGTCCCAGACCAGGTGCCGGACGCCGTTGGCCAAGTGAAAGAAGAGCGACAGCGTGATGGCGATCAGCACCAGCTTGCCAAGCGGCGAGCCGAGAATGAGGCGGAAACTGTCATAGGCGCCGGGACCGGCGGCGAGCGCCAGCGCCCAGCCCGCCAGGATCAGCGCCGCGCCGTAGAGGGCGACGCCGGTGACCCGGTGCAGGATCGAGGTCGCCATGGTCAGATGCCAGCGCCAGACCGTCACGTAAGGGGACATCGGCCGGTCGGAGGCTTTCGGGGTGGGGCGGCCAGCCGGGGCTTCACTCATCGCCGGGCCCTCCCTGGCGGCCCTCACCGGCCGCTTTTAAGCCGCGAGGTCGGGGTGTCAACGCAACCGAAGCCGCTTTGCCGCGTTTCGCCAGTCGGGCAGGATTGCGCGCGGCGCGGAAGCGACGCACGCATTGTAGCGTCGGGGGTGAAATCAATTCCATGTCGGACTCGTCCAAGGCCTCGCTGGCGGGGCTCAAGGTGCTTGTCGTCGAAGACGAGGCCCTGGTTTCGATGTTGCTCGAGGACATGCTGAGCGACCTTGGCTGCGAGATCGTCGGACCGATCATGCGCCTTCGCGAGGCGCTGGCGATGGCCGAGGATGAGAGCCAGGCCATCGATGTGGCCATACTGGACGTCAACCTGGCCGGGGAACGGAGCTTTCCCGTCGCCGAGGCGCTCGAAAAGCGCGGCTGCCTGTTCGTGCTGGCCACCGGCTATGACGACGCCGGCATCGACGAGCGCTGGCGCGCCCGGCCCTTGCTGAGAAAACCCTTCCTGCCGCACCAGCTCGAACAGGTGCTGCTCGAGGCCCTGGCCGGCGCACCCGCCGCTTAGAGCGGGTTGAGGAAAAGTGTGAAGCGGTTTTCCGCCCGCAACCCGCTCTAACCCTCAGGAATCGATCACGTTCATGATTTTGGATTGCTTCAATCCAAAATCATCGTGATCTAGGGCGAAGGTCTAGACGTCCACCTCGGCGTCCAGGGCGTTGTCCTGGATGAATTCGCGCCGGGGCTCGACCAGGTCGCCCATCAGCCGGGTGAACATGTCGTCGGCGTCGTCGGCGTGGGTGACCTTGACCTGCAACAGCGTGCGCGCGCTGGAATCCAGCGTGGTTTCCCACAATTGCTCGGGGTTCATCTCGCCCAGCCCCTTGTAGCGCTGGATCGACAGTCCTCGCCGGCCGGCGTCGAACACCGCCTCGACCAGGTCGAGCGGCCCCCGGATGCGGGCGGTCTTGTCCCTGCGGCGATAGACGGCTTCGCCGATGAACAGCTCGGCAAGGTCCTTGGCGCGTTCGGCCAGGCGCCGGGCGTCGGCCGAGTGCAGCAAAAGCCCGTCCAGCACCACCCGCTCGGTGACCCCGCGCCTGGCGCGGCTGAACACGAAGGCGCCGGCCTCGCCGGCCTCGCCGGTCCAGGGCCCATCGCCCTCCTCGGCATAGAGGTCGAGCCGCCTGGCCACCGCCAGCGGGTCGGGCGCATCGCCGAGCAGGCCGGCCAGCGCCGCCTGCTCCACCGCGAAGGCGGGCGCGCGCGCGGCTAGCCGCTCGACATTGGCCTGGGCGGCCTTGGCGTTCTGCACCAACTCGAGCAGGTCCGCGCCGGCCATCTGCACGCCGCTGGACAGCTCCAGCACCGCGTCGCTGACGCCCTCATCGATCAGGAAGGCCTCCATCTCGGCGTCGTTCTTCAGATAGCGCGAGGACTTGCCCTTGGTCGCCTTATAGAGCGGCGGCTGGGCGATATAGAGGTAGCCGCGCTCGATCACCTCCGGCATCTGGCGATAGAAGAAGGTCAGCAGCAGGGTGCGGATGTGGGCGCCGTCGACGTCGGCGTCGGTCATCACCACGATGCGGTGATAGCGGATCTTCTCGATGTCGAAGTCGTCGCGGCCGATGCCGGCGCCCAGCGCGGTGATCAGGGTGCCGATCTGTTCGGAACCCAGCATCTTGTCGAAGCGGGCGCGCTCGACATTGAGAATCTTGCCCCTGAGCGGCAGCACGGCCTGGTTTTCGCGGTTGCGCGCCTGTTTCGCCGAGCCGCCGGCGGAGTCGCCTTCGACCAGGAAGATTTCCGACTTGGCGGGATCGCGTTCCTGGCAGTCGGCCAGTTTGCCCGGCAGCGACGAGATATCCAGCGCCGACTTGCGCCGGGTGAGTTCGCGGGCCTTGCGCGCGGCTTCGCGGGCCGCGGCGGCCTCGAAAATCTTCTGCACGATGGCGCGGGCCTCGGCCGGATGCTCCTCGAACCAGGTGGCGATGCCGTCGCTGACCAGGCCCTCGACCGCCGGGCGCACTTCCGACGAGACCAGCTTTTCCTTGGTCTGGGACGAGAATTTGGGATCGGGCACCTTGACCGACAGCACGCAGGTCAGGCCCTCGCGGGCGTCTTCGCCGGTGACCGACATCTTCTCGCGCTTGGCGACGCCTGAACTCTCGGCATAGGCGGTGACCACCCGGGTCAGGGCGGCGCGGAAGGCGGAAAGGTGCGTGCCCCCATCCCGCTGCGGGATGTTGTTGGTGAAGCACAGCATGGTCTCGTGGTAGCCGTCGTTCCACCACATGGCCATGTCGATATCGACTTTTTCGCGGTGGCCACGCACCACGATCGGCGTCGGGATCAGCGAGGTCTTGGCCTTGTCCAGGTGGCGCACGAAGGCTTCGACGCCGCCGTCATAGTGCAGGATCTCCTCGAACGGTTCGGCGTCGCGCAGGTCCTTGAACACGATCGAGACGCCGGAGTTGAGGAAGGCCAGCTCGCGCAGGCGGTGCTCCAGGGTCTTGCGATCGAACTCGACAGCCGCGAAGGTGGTCAAGGAGGGCTGGAAGGTAACCTCGGTTCCGGTCAGGAACTCGCCGTTCTCGCGCCGGGGCGCGTCGCCGGTGACCACCAGGGGCGAGACCGCATCGCCACGCTCGAAGCGCATCTCGTAGGCCTTGCCGCCGCGATAGATCTTCAAGAGCAGGTAGTCGGAGAGCGCGTTGACGACAGACACCCCGACGCCATGCAGGCCGCCGGAGACCTTGTAGGAGTTCTGGTCGAACTTACCGCCGGCGTGCAGCTGGGTCATGATGACCTCGGCCGCCGAGACCCCTTCCTCGTGCATGTCGGTGGGGATGCCGCGGCCGTCGTCGATCACCGTCGCCGAGCCGTCGGCGTTCAGGGTCACCTGGACCAGGCTGGCATAGCCGGCCAGGGCCTCGTCGATGGCGTTGTCGACCACCTCATAGACCATGTGGTGCAGGCCCGAGCCGTCGTCGGTGTCGCCGATATACATGCCCGGCCGCTTGCGCACGGCATCCAGGCCCTTCAGCACCTTGATGGAATCGGCGCCGTAGTCGTCGCCGTTCAGGGCAGCCGGTTCGTCTTGCGGTTCGTCGCTCATCATTCGTCCAATGCGGTGAGGCGCCCGGCGTCGATGCTGAACCCTTGAGCCCGGCCCGTAAGGGTGGCGAACAGGGCGGCGTCGGTCCCGGTCAGGAAGGCTTGCAAGCCTAGCGCCTCGATTTCATCGAAGAGCGCCGCGCGGCGGAAGGAATCCAGGTGCGCGGCGACCTCGTCCAATAACAATATAGGATTCGGTTGCGATTTCGCACGGGAAAGTCGCGAGGCCTGGGCCAGAATCAGGTTCAAAATCAGCGCTTTTTGCTCACCGGTGGAGGATTCGGCCGCCACCCGGCCCTTTTGCACATAGCCGACCAGCAGATCGCCGCGGTGCGGGCCGGTGAGCGCGCGTCCGGCGGCGGCGTCGCGCGGTCGCGTGGCGGCCAGCGCGGCGCCCAATCTGGCTTCGATCTCCTCGGCCGACGCCCCTTGAGCGGCCATCGCCTCCCAGTCGCCGGAAAGCGCCAATGAGGCTTGCGGAAAGGGCCGCTCGCCCCGGGCGGCGATCTCGGTGGAGAGCGCCTCCAGCGTGCGGGCCCGCGCCATCGCCACGGCCGCGCCGGCCTTGGCCAGTCTCGACTCCAGCGCATTCAGCCAGGCCGGATCGGCCGGAGCCTCGGCCAGGAGCCGCATCCGCTCACGCATGGCGCGCTCGTAAGCGCCGACCTGCACGGCATGACCGGGCTCGCCGGCGAAGACCAGCCGATCGAAGAAGCGCCGTCGCTCGCTGGCGGCCTCGAGGAAGAGCCGGTCCTCGCGCGGGGTCAGCCAGACCAGGCGGACAAGCTCGGCCAGCCGGCCTGGCTGGGCCGGTTCGCCCTCGATCCGCACGCTGCGGCGCGCCGCCCCTGGCGTCTCCAGGCCGGTGCCGAGCTGGACGGGGCCGTCCGCGCCCTCCAGCTCCGCCGCCACGGCCCAGGCCAGCCCCTGCGCGTCGGCGGGCTCACGGCGGCCGACCTCGGCCATGGCGGCGTTGCGCAGCCCTCTACCCGGGATCAGGAAGCTGATCGCCTCGAGCAGGTTGGTCTTCCCCGCCCCGTTCGGCCCGAACAGGAAGACCGGCCGCCCGTCGAGCGCCAGGGCGGCGCGGTCATAGGATCGAAAGTCGGTGAGCGTCAGGCGGCGAAGGGCGGTGCGAGGCATTGCCCGCTATCCTGACAGCCCGCGCGCTAAACCCTCAGCGGCATCAGAACGTACTGGACATCCGGATCGGCCGGATCGAGCACCAGGGTCGGATCGTGTGGCTCGGCGAAGCGGAACTCCGCCGTCTCGCCCTGGATCTGGTCGGCCACGTCGAGCAGGTAGCGGGCGTTGAAGCCAACCTCGAAGGGTTCGCCCTCGTAATCCGCCTCGACCTCTTCCACCGCCTGGCCGGCCTCCATGTTGCGCACGGTGAGCACCACCTTGCCGCGCTCGACCGCGACCTTCACCGAACGGCTCTTTTCCTCCGAAATGGTCGCCACCCGGTCGACGGCGCGCGCGAACATGCCGTTGTCGACGATCAGGATGCGGCTGTTGCCCTGGGGGATGACCCGCACATAATCGGGAAAGGCGCCGTCGATCACCTTGGAGGTCAGGGCGGCGCGGCCGAAATCGAAACGCACCTTCTGGGCGGAGATCTGCACCTCGACGCTTTCGCCGGCGTCTTCCAGCAACCGCCTCGCCTCGGCCACCGTCTTGCGCGGCACGATGATGCCGGGCGCGCCAGCCGCGCCCTCGGGCGCCGGCATCTCGGCCAGCGCCAGGCGGCGTCCGTCCGTTGCCACGGCGCGCAGCTTGGCGATGCCGCCCTCGACCACCGTGTGCAGATAGAGGCCGTTCAGATAGTAGCGCGTCTCCTCGGTGGAGATGGCGAAGCGGGTGGTGTCGATCAGCCGGATCAGATCCTTGGTGGCGATCACGAACCGGTTGCCGAGCCCGTCGGACGACATGACCGGGAAGTCGCCCGCCGGCAGCACCGGCAGGTTGAACTTCGAGCGGCCGGCCACGACTTGCAGCCGCGGATCGTCGCCGGAATAGCGCAGCTCGACCTCCGAACCCTCCGGCAGCTTGCGGACGATCTCATAGAGGGTGTGGGCCGGCGCGGTGATCTGGCCGGCGCCTTCGACGCGCCCTGGCGTCTCATCGATGATCTCCATGTCCAGGTCGGTGGCCGACAAGGCCATGGCATCGCCTTCGGCGCTCAACAGCACATTGGACAGGATAGGAATCGTATTGCGCCGCTCAACCACGTTCTGCACGTGTCCCAAGGCCTTGAGCAAAGCCGCGCGTTCGATCGAAAGCTGCATCTGGACGTCCGAATCCCGACCGCCGTGGCCCCCATGCCCCCCGCGCGGTCCGACTTTAAGGGGGTTGCGGAGATTAGCGGAAAACCACGGCTGGGGAAGGGGCCTCAGCCCCGGAGTTTGCGGGTCAGAACCTCAAGATCGCGGGCCAGTTGGGCGTCGTCGACCTTGAGCGCTTCGATACGGCGCACCGCGTGCAGCACGGTGGTGTGATCGCGCCCGCCGAAACGGCGTCCGATGTCGGGCAGGGACCGGGTGGTGAGGTGCTTGGCCAGCCACATCGCCGCCTGCCTGGGCCGAGCGATGGCGCGATTGCGCCGCTCGGAGATCAGGTCGACCTGGCGCATGCCGTAGTGCTCGGCCGTGGCCTTCTGGATTTCGTCGACGGTGATCCGCTTCTCGCCGCTGCGCAGGTGCGGACGCAGGATGGTCTGGGCCTCGTCGAGGCTGAGCGCGCCGACGCCGATCCCGGCTCTCGCCACCAAGGTGTTCAAGGCGCCCTCCAGTTCGCGAACGCTGTCGGTGAAACGATCAGCGAGGAATTCAAGCACCTCGGCGCGGGCGGCCAGGGCGCCGAGGCCTTGTTGCCGGGCGAGCAGGTCCAGCTTGCGCTCAAGGATGCCCAGGCGCAGCGTGCGGTCGGCCGGCTCGATGCCGCAGACCAAGCCCGCCTGCAGATGCGAGCGCAGGCGCGGGTCCATCTCGGCCAGCTCGGTCGGGGCGCGGTCGCAGGTCAGCACGACCCGGCGGCCGTCCTGGGTCAGGGCGGCCAGGGTGTGGAAGAGCTCTTCCTGACTCGATTGTTTTCCCGCGACAAAATGCACATCGTCGATGAGCAACAAGTCGGCGGCCCGGAGTTCCTCCTTGAAGGCCGGGCCGGTCTTGTCCATCAGGGCTCGGACAAAGCCGGAGAGGAACCGCTCGGCGGTCAGGTAGATGACCTTCTTGTCCGGCGCGTTGCGGCCAGCCTCCCAGGCGATGGCGTTCATCAGATGGGTTTTGCCGAAGCCGAACGGTCCGTGGAAGATCACCGGGTTGAAGTGGCCGTCGCTCCAGGCCGCCACCCGCTTGGCCATGTCATAGGCGAAGTCGTTGGCCGGGCCCTGGACGAAGGTCTCGAAGGTGAAGCGGTCCTGCAGGCAGGTCACCCGCGACTGACGGGCATCGGCCCGCGCCACGGTCTCGACCTTGTCGATCGTCGCCGGCTTTTCGACCGGCGCCGGCGCGCTCGCGAGGTCGCCAGCGGCGGCCTCGAACTCGGCCCTGGACTTGAGATCGAGCGGGCGGTGCAGCGGGTCGCTCTTGGCCCACAGTTCGCTGATCCGCCGCCAGGCATTGCGGCTCACCCAGTCGCGGGCCGTCTGCGTCGGCGTCACCAGAGCCAGGGCGCCGTCCTGGGCCTCGCGCAGCGCCGCCTGGCCCAGCCAGGAGCCGTAGGTGTCGTCACCAAGCTCGCCCCTGAGCGCGGCCGCCGCGTGGGCCCAAACCTCGCCCGGCGCGCTTGCGCCAATCGCCTGGCCCGCCAATCCCCCATAGCGCATCGTCATCGTGGCCAATCCCCGAACCGGTCTCTATTCCGCTTGAAAATCCGCCCGCCCCCCATGGCGTGCGGCGCCCAAATCTTACGCGCACAGTCTCGTTCGGGGGTCGCCCTCTGGCCCCCGGTTACGCAATCGTCCGTACAGGAATGAAACGTGGTAAGCGCTCAACCTAGCCCTCGGCCGGCGCCGGTCAACGGGGATAATTTGCCCTCGCTGAGAATCTTTTTCTTGACTCCCAAAAGCCTCTCACAGGGCAAGGGAAAGTGAAAAAGAGGAGTCTGTTCACTGAACATTATGTCGCAGCGCACAAGCCGGGGTGGTTTCTAGGCCGTCACCTGAGATCCAAGGATAAGCCTTAAAGATACAGGTATTTAATGCGCCCAAGGCGGCCTAGGCGACGGCGAGAGACTTCAGCCGCGCCGCCAGCCGCGACACTTTGCGTGCGCCGGTGTTCTTGTGCACGACGCCCTTGCCGACCGCCCGCATCAGTTCAGACTGAGCTTCGATGAAGGCCTTGCCGGCGGCGACAGCGTCGCCGCTGGAGACGGCTTCCTCGAACTTGCGCAGATAGGTCCGCACGCGCGAGCGGCGCGCCTTGTTGACTTCGGTTCTGCGCGCGATCTTGCGGATCGATTTCTTCGCGCCGGGCGTATTGGCCATACCGTATGGAGCCTCGATGGCGGGACGGCCGAGCCTGGCTCGCCGTCCGGGAATTTCAGGAGTGCGCGCATATAGGCGAACGCCGTCCTAGGGTCAATCGACGCCGTAGCCTCAGTTCCCCTTGAACGCCGGTTTTCGCTTCTCGAGGAAGGCGGCCATGCCTTCCTTCTGGTCTTCGAACGCGAACAGCGAATGGAAGAGCCGCCGCTCCAGCTTGATCCCTTGCGCCAGCGGCGTCTCGAAAGCGGCGTTGACCATCTCCTTGGTCAGCATCACCGCGTTCGGCGACAGGGCCGCTATGGTCTGCGCCGCCGCCATGGCCTCATCCATCAGCTTGTCGAGCGGCACCACCCGGCTGACCAGCCCGGCGCGCTCGGCCTCGGCCGCGTCCATCATCCGGCCGGTCAGCACCATGTCCATGGCCTTGGCCTTGCCGACGAAGCGCGGCAGGCGCTGGGTGCCGCCGGCGCCCGGAGAGACGCCGAGCGTGATCTCCGGCTGGCCGAAACGGGCGTTTTCTGCGGCGATGACGAAGTCGCACATCATGGCCAGTTCGCAGCCGCCGCCCAGCGCATAGCCGGCTACCGCCGCGATCACCGGCTTGCGGCAGCGCGCCACCTGCTCCCAGTTGCGGGTGATGAAGTCCTCGCCATAGACCTCGGCATAGGATTTCGAGGCCATCTCCTTGATGTCCGCCCCAGCGGCGAAGGCGCGGTCAGAGCCGGTGATGACGATCGCGCGCACGCCGGCGTCGGCCTCGGCCGCGACCAGGGCCGCCGTCAGCTCGTTGGCGACCTGGTCGTTCAGGGCGTTCAGCGCCTGCGGCCGGTTCAGGCGGATGAGCAGGACGGCATCGTGGGTTTCGACGATCAGGGTCTCGTAGGTCATGGCCGCTCCAGCTGGCTTGAACGCGTCAGGGTCCATCGACCAAAACACCGTGGGCGCGCAAGAGGGCCGGCACGCTGTCGGGCCCGACCAGGTGGCCGACGCCGACCACCATGACCGCCTCGCCCGTGCCCTGCAGCCGGGTCAGGATCTGATCCACCCAGCGATGGTTGCGGGCGACGACCAGCGAGCGATAGACGCCCGGCGACGACTTGATCATCGGATTCAGCGCCTCGCGGACCAGGCCGGGCGCATCCCCGGCCATCCAGACCGTCACCACCCGCTCATAGCTGGCCGGCCCTTCGTCGAGTTCGCCAAGGGTCTCCTCCAGCGAGGCGACCTGGTCGGGCAGCGGCGCCTTGGATAGGAATCCAATCTGCTGCTCGGCGGTCTCGAACGAGCGGCGCGGCACAGAGGCGGGGGCAAGGCCGGCGATCTGGCGTTCGACGCCTTCCTCCTGGACCGCGCCGGCTTGCCGGTAAACCGCCAGCGACAGGGTGATCTCGGCCAGCCAGGGCCGCAGGTGGTCCAGACCCTCGACGTTGACACCGCAGCCTTGCGCCACCTTGGCCAGGCGTGCGTGGCTGGCTGGCGAAAGCTGGCTGCTCAGGCTCTCGCCCGGCCCTTGCAGGCCTTGCTGGCTGGCCAGGCGGGTCGCCGTCAGGCTGGAGGCGTCGTCCAGCGGGATTTCGAACCAGAGGTCGTCGGCGACGGTCAGGGCCCGCTTTAGCATCGGCGGCTCCCAGTCGAGCCCGGGCGGCAGGATATGCACCGAGCCGAACAGGAAGATGGTCGCGTGCGGGCCGTGCACCACCCAGACCGGCGGCTGAGCGGCGGCGGCGCCGGCCAGCAGCCAGACGAAAAGTCCGAACAGCGCGGAAATCAAACGTCGCGTCATCGGGGCTGAATCTAGGCGGCCAGGCCGTCGAGGGCTAGCGCTGACAGGCCGGGCAATAGAAGGTCGAGCGGCCCGCCTGGACGATGCGCACAATTTTGCCCGAGCAGCGCGGGCCGGGGCAGGGCTCGCCCTCGCGGCCATAGACGCTGAACCGGTGCTGGAAATAGCCCAGCGCGCCGTCGGCTGCGGCATAGTCGCGCAAGGTCGATCCACCGGCATCGATCGCTTCCTCGAGCACCGTCCTGACCGCCGTGACGACCTTGGTCAGGGCGCGGGCGCCGATCTCGCCGGCCGGCTTCAGGGGCGAGATGCGCGCGCGATAGAGCGCCTCGCAGACATAGATATTGCCCAGTCCGGCGACGATGCGCTGGTCCATCAGGCTGGCCTTGACGCTCTGACGGCGACCGGCGAAGGCGCGGGCCAGGTGCTGGGCATTGAAGTCGGCGCCCAGCGGTTCCGGCCCCAGTCCGGCGAACCAGGGATGGGCGGCCAGCTGGTCGGTGGCGATCAGCGCCATGTAGCCGAAGCGGCGCGGGTCGAAATAGGTGACGCTGGCGCCGCCATCGGTCTCGAAGACCACGTGAGCATGTTTGGGATCGGCCGGGGCGGCATAGTGGAATTCGCCTGGGCGCCGCGCCGCTTGCCCGCCGGCGATCTCGAAGCGTCCGCTCATGCCGAGGTGCATGACCAGGGTGTCGCCGCGATCGAGCGGGCCAAGCAGATATTTGGCGCGGCGCTCGAGCCGCTCAATGCGCGCGCCGGTCAGCCGCTGGACGAACCCCTCGGGCAGGGGAAAGCGCAGGTCGGGGCGCCGGGCCTCAACCCGGGTCAGGGTCGCGCCGGCCAGGACCGGCTCAAGGCCGCGGCGGACGGTTTCAACCTCGGGAAGCTCGGGCATGAACGCCCTATGCCATGTTCCGGGGCCTCGCGCGTGGGATGACGCGCGCGGCCTGGGAGGCTAAGAGGCGAGCCATGAGCCAAGCCCTCGCCTCCTTCGGTTTCAAGGACGTCGACCCGGCCGAGAAGCCGCGGCTGGTGCGCGGCGTGTTCGATTCCGTCGCCCGGCGCTACGACCTGATGAACGACGTGATGAGCATAGGCGTGCATCGGGTGTGGAAGGACATCGCCGCGGTGCGGCTCAACCCCCAGCCCGGCGAGACCATCATCGACTGCGCCGGCGGCACCGGCGACATGGCGCGACGGCTGGCCAGACTGGCCGACAAGGCGCGCCAACGGCGCGGCGGCCCGGCGGCGCGGCTGATCGTACTGGACTATAATGAAGAGATGCTCGGCGTCGGCCGCGCGCGCGAGACGGCGCCCGAGATCGTCTGGGGCGTCGGCGACGCCCAGGCCCTGCCGCTGCCGGACGCCTGCGCCGACGCCTTCATGATCGCCTTCGGCATCCGCAATGTCGCCGACATCGCCAAGGCGCTGGCCGAGGCCCGCCGGGTGCTGAAACCGGGCGGGCGGTTCGTCTGCCTGGAATTCTCCAAGCCGGTGACCGAGGCGCTGGCTGGCGCCTACGACGCCTATTCGTTCAAACTGATCCCGCGGATCGGCCAGTGGATCGCCGGCGACCGCGAGGCCTATCAATATCTGGTCGAGAGCATCCGCCGCTTTCCCGACCAGGCGACCTTCGCCGGCCTGATGCGAGAAGCCGGGTTCGGCCGCGTCGCCTGGAGCAATCTGACCGGCGGGGTCGCCGCCGTGCACCAGGGCTGGGCGCTCAGCGCTCCATGAGCGACGCAAGGGCGCTTGGCCGGTTCATCGCCGCGGGCTGGGTGCTGGTCCGCGCCGACGCCCTGATTCCCCGCGAAATCGACCATCTGCTGCCGCCGTCCAGCCTGACGCTGGCGCGGACCTTGCGGCTGTTCAGCGGGCCGGAGGCCCGGCGCGGGCGCCCCGGCGAGCGGCTGGCGCGGGCCTTCGAGCGGCTGGGACCCGTTTCCATCAAGCTCGGCCAGGTGCTGTCCACCCGCGCCGACATCTTCGGCCGCGCCTTCGCCGAGGACCTGTCGAAGCTCAAGGACCAGTTGCCGCCCTTTCCGACCGAGGTCGCCAAGGCCGAAGTGGTCGCCTCGCTGGATCGGCCGCTCGCCTCGATTTTCGCAAGCTTCGGCGAGCCGATCGCCGCCGCCTCCATCGCCCAGGCCCACCCGGCCACCCTGCTCGACGGCCGGCGCGTGGCGGTCAAGGTGCTGCGGCCGGGCATCGAGGCGCGCGTCGGACGCGACGTCGAGGTGCTGCGGCTGGCCGCGACCATGGTCGAGCGCCACGTGCCGCCGGCCCGCAGGCTGGAGCCCATCCTTCTGGTCGAGACCGCCGCGCGGGTGCTCGAACTGGAGCTCGACCTGCGTTTCGAGGCGGCGGGCGCCAGCGAACTGGCCGAGATCATGGCTGAGGACGGCTTCATGCGCGCGCCGCCGGTGGTCTGGCAGGGCGTCGGCAAGCGGGTCCTGACCCTCGACTGGGCCGAGGGCATGGCGCTGACCGACCCGGCCTCCCTCGACCAGCCCGGACTCGACCGCAAGGGCCTGGCCGACAACCTGGTGCGCGCCTTCCTGTCCCAGGCCCTCGACCACGGCGTCTTCCACGCCGATCTGCACGAGGGCAATCTGTTCGTCGGCCCGCCGGCCGTGCTGACGGCGGTGGATTTCGGCATCATCGGCCGGCTTGACGCCAGCGCCCGCAAGCACCTGGCCGAGATCCTGTGGGGCTTCCTGCAACGCGACTATAGGCGCGTCGCCAGGGCGCATTTCGATGTTGGCTATGTGCCGGCGCACCATTCGGTCGAGGCCTTCGCCCAGGCGCTGCGCGCGGTCGGCGAGCCCAATGTCGGCCAGCCGGCCGGCGCGGTCTCCATGGGAAGGCTGCTCGGCCTGCTGTTCGAGATCACCGCCCTGTTCGACATGCGTCTGCGCCCGGAGCTGGTCCTGTTGCAAAAGACCATGGTCACGGTCGAGGGCGTCGCCCGGCGGCTCGATCCCAGCCACAACCTCTGGGCCGCGGCCGAGCCGGTGGTCAGCCGCTGGATCGCCCGCGAGCTTTCGCCGGTCGCCCGCATCCGCGAACTGGCCGACGACGCCGCCAAGGCCCTGAAGGCCATCGCCCGCATGGCCGAGGCGCCGGCGCCGGTCGCCGTGGTGGTCGAGCCGCCGCCGCGCAGCCTGAACGGGCTTTGGATGTTCGCCCTTGGCGCCGCGACGTCGGCCCTGGCCATCGCCGCGGCGATGTGGGTACTGAACCGCTAGTGTGGCTTATCATTCAGAAATTCGCGCCGAGCCCGCCACAAGGCCAAGTCGAATTTCTGAATGGCCACACTAGCCCTGGTCGTCCGACGACTCGCGGCTGGTCGAGCGGCGGCTATAGCTGCGGCTGCCGCTGTTCTGATCCGACCGGTCGCCGCCATCGGCCTGGCGCTGCACCTGCTGATCCCAATAGGCCTTGCCAGCCGCGGGCTTGAACATGGTCCTTGGCGCGCCGTCCTTGGTCACCACGGCGAAGATGTTGCGCGCGGGGTCATAGAGCAGCTTGTCGCCATTGCTGCGCGTCAGCGTCAAGGCGTCCTTCGGCGGCGCGCTGGTGAAGGCGTGCGCCTTGGCCACGAAGTCGTCGAGGGTGGGCGCCACCGTCTTCGCGTCGGTCGCCATCGTGGGCACTCTGATCTTTGCCGGGATGCAGTACGGCGGCGGACAGTTCGGCAACGGAATGTCCGCCCGTGTGGTAGCCGACGAGGCCGCAAAGAAACGAGAACATGTCCCGCACGGTGGTCACGACGGACCTCTAGATACCAGATTTTGGGGTTGGTATGCGAAGTGTAACTTCGCCCTTAGGTGCTCTTGGGAACAAACTAAGAACAAATTCTTTCTTTTGTCTAGACCCTCTTGAACGCTAATGAGCGGGCGCATTTCATCGAGGCGGAAGCGACGTGGGCGACAAGCGGGTCCTTCTGATCGTGGGCGGTGGGATCGCCGCCTATAAGGCGCTGGAACTGACCCGGCTGTTGCGCAAGGCCTCCATCGCCGTGCGGCCGATCCTGACCCGCGCCGGGGCCCAGTTCGTCACCCCGCTGTCGCTGGCGGCGCTGGCCGAGGACAAGGTCTATGGCGAACTCTTCTCGCTCACCGACGAGGCGGAGATGGGCCATATCGAACTCTCCCGCTCGGCCGACCTGGTGGTGGTCGCCCCCGCCACCGCCGACCTGATGGCCAAGGCCGCCGCCGGCCTGGCCGACGACCTCGCCAGCACAACCCTGCTCGCCACCGACAAGCCGGTGCTGATGGCCCCGGCCATGAATGTGCGCATGTGGGAGCACGCGGCGACCCAGCGAAACCTGGCCACACTGCGCGCCGACGGCGTCAGCATCGTCGGCCCGGATGAGGGCGCCATGGCCTGCGGCGAATTCGGCCCCGGCCGGCTGGCCGAGCCCCAGGCCATTTTCGACGCGATCGTCGCGGCGCTCGACTCCGGCGCGGCCGGGCCGCTGGCCGGCAAGCGCGTCCTGGTCACCGCCGGTCCGACCGCCGAGCCGATCGACCCGGTGCGGGTGCTGACCAACCGCTCCAGCGGCAAGCAGGGCTACGCCATCGCCGAGGCCCTCGCGCGGCTGGGAGCGGAGGTCACCCTGGTCTCTGGCCCGACGGCCTTGGCGGCCCCGCACGGCGTTTGCCGGGTCATGGTGGAGACCGCGCGCGAGATGCTGGCCGCCTCGCTCAAGGCCCTGCCGGTGGACGCCGCCGTCTGCGTCGCGGCCGTGGCCGACTGGCGCGCCGACGAGGTGTTCGGCGTCAAGCTGAAGAAGGGCAAGGACGGCCCACCCGTCCTGCGGCTGGTGGAAAACCCTGACATATTGGCGACCATCGCCGCCTCCGGACCCAACCGCCCGAAGCTCGTGGTGGGTTTCGCCGCCGAGACCGGCGACCTGGAAATGCACGCCCGCGCCAAGCTGGCCCGCAAGGGCTGCGACTGGATCGTCGCCAACAATGTCGCCGACGACGGGATCATGGGCGGCGACGAGAACGAGGTGCTGCTGGTTTACCCGCACGGCCTCGACGCCTGGCCGCGGATCTCCAAGGCCGAGGTCGCCGCCCGCCTGGCCGCCCGCATCGCCGAGGACCTGGCGTGAACCCGGTCATCGAGGTCGTCCGCCTGACCCATGCCGAGGGCCTGCCCCTGCCGGCCTACGAGACCGCGCATGCCGCCGGCATGGACCTGCGCGCCGCCGTTCCGGAAGACGCGCCCGTCGACCTTCGCCCCGGCGAGCGCGCGGCCGTGCCGACGGGCCTGACCATGGCCATTCCGCCGGGGTTCGAGGGCCAGGTGCGCCCGCGCTCGGGCCTGGCCTTGCGCGCCGGGGTCACCTGCCTGAACACGCCGGGCACCATCGACGCCGACTATCGCGGCGAGGTGAAGGTGATCCTGGTCAATCTCGGCGAGGCGGATTTCACCATCCGGCGCGGCGATCGCATCGCCCAGCTGGTCATCGCGCCCGTGACCAGCGCCGCCTGGAACGAGGTCCAAACGCTGGACGCAACCGCGCGCGGCGAGGGCGGCTTCGGCTCGACCGGCGGCCGCTAGTGTGGCGATTCAGAAATTCGCCATGGCCTTGTGGTGGGCTCGGAGCGAATTTCTGAATCAAGAGCCACACTAGAAACACTTCACTCCTAGCGTGCTTATTGGATTTGAAGTTCGCGCTGAGGTCGACCCAACTTGCCGGCGAACTTCAAATCCAGCACGCTAGCCGCCGGATTAGCACTCGTGGCAAGAATGTGTCCGCTAAGTGACTGAATTCCCGCATTTTCCATAAAAGTTCTTTTTTTGTTCTTGATCCGCTCCAGGGGGGATTATATCTTTTGCAAACACTGTGGATAAAACGTCGTCCTGCGGACACTTAGGAGTGTGATACCGTCCCCCGATAATCGGGAGGAAGAAATGAAGCTGTCACCAATCTTGTGCGCGTCTGTTCTGGCCTTAGCAGCACTTGGCACCACGGCTTACGCCAAGGAGGACATCAAGGCCGTGTCCCCTGCGGGCACGGCCTGTAGGATTAATGGTGTTGATGGAGTCTCACAGTGGAGCGACGGCTTCAAGGCTTGGTCGTGCAACACCACCAAGGCGTTACGCACCTTCATCCCCGCGCGGACAGCTAATGCGCTCAAGTCGGGGCGCCGCGTCCACACACCGATCGTCATAGTCCGGGATCCGAACTAGTCCCTGGGCTTGGGCTTCGGCTCCCTTGGCGCTGTAGCCAGGCGCTTTAGCCGCTCATCGAAGCGGGCCTCGTCGTCGTCCGTCTCTAGCTCGCGGGCCAGTTGCCGGAACTTCTCTATTTGACTCTCAGGGGTTGAGTTAGCTTTGCTGTCGGGCATGGCTCATTCCTTCGTCGCATACATAGACGAATCCGGGGACGAAGGCTTCAGTTTCAGGCCGGAGCCTGGAAAGGGCAGCTCGGAATGGCTGGTGATATCGGCCGTTATGGGACCCATGCACGGTCACATAGCCGAGATGAAGCGCTTTCATGACGTGATCCGCCCCATGGAAATCACGCGCGGCTCGCCGATCCATTTCGCCAAACTTCCCCACGATCAGCGGATTCCCGTCTGCGACGCCCTTGGCCACTCGAACTTCCGACTCCTGTCGATCTGCATCCACAAACCCAGCTTACTCGCCAGCGGTGTGATTGGTCCGGCCGTGGTCCGCGAAATTCCAGCCGATGAAAGCGTACTGGCGAGCGTCGTCCGTCATCAGGCGAGCCTCGCGGGAAATGTTCGCCTCTAGGATCGGGGCGATAGTCGTCACGCGAAGGTCTTTGATAACGTAGGAGCGCGCCGCGCCGCTCTCGCGGTCGATCAGGCTCAGCACCTTGTTCATGTTGCCGGGGACGGCCTTGGCGCCATCCTTCGGGGGGTTGAGCGGGTCGATACCCAGGAACGTCTCATCGACCTCCACGGCGCCCCCACCACGGCCGAAGGGCGCCAGATCACCGGAGCGCATCGCCTCGCGGATGCGGTGGGCGAGAAACCACGCGGTCTTATAGGTGACCTCCAGGGTGCGGTGGAGCTGGTGAGCCGAGACGCCCTTCTTGCTCGAACACATCAGGTGCATCGCTTGCAGCCAGATATGCAGGGGAAGCTTCGACTCCTCGAAGATGGTTCCCATGCGAACGGTGAACTGCTTTTTGCAGTCGCCGCAGTGCTTCAGGCCGTGGCGAACGCGCTTTTCAGGGTTGGCCTTGATGGCGCTGATCCGGCCCATGCCGCCGCAATGCGGACAGACTGGACCTTGCGGCCAGAGCAGCGTTTCGACGCGCGCGAAGGCGGCTTCTTCGTCGTGGAAATGAGGGGCGGACAGGACGGACATAGGAGACCTCTTTCGATGGCCAGACTATGCACTTATCCACAGATGTTTGCAATGTATATAATCGCCGCTCCAGGGGCCATGCTGGAGTTGTGGATAACTCAGGGGGCTTTTCCATGGTTGCGCGGGTCGTCACGGTGGCCTTCCAGGGCGTGGAAGCGCGGCGCGTCGACGTCGAGGTGCAGCTCACCAATGGGGAGTTCGCCTTCGTCATCGTGGGCCTAGGCGACAAGGCGGTGGCGGAGAGCCGCGAACGCGTGCGCGCGGCCTTCACCGGCCTGGGTCTGGCGCTGCCGGGCAAGCATATCGTGGTCAACCTGGCGCCCGCCGACCTGCCCAAGGAAGGCAGCCACTATGACCTGCCGATCGCGCTTTCGATCATGGCGGCCATGGGCATCATCCCGCCGGACGCCCTGACCGACTGGGCGGCGGTGGGCGAACTGGGTCTGGATGGGCGGATCGCCGCCGTCTCCGGCGTGCTGCCCGCCGCGGTCGCCGCCAGCGCCATGGGGCTTGGCCTGATCTGTCCAGAGGCCTCGGGACCGGAAGCCGCCTGGGTCGGCGATTGCCGCGTGCTGGCGCCCAAGTCGCTGATCTCGCTGGTCAATCATTTTCGCGGGCGACAGGTGATGAGCCCGCCGACCCCAGGCCCGGCGCTGGACGGGCCGCCGACCGCCGATCTGCGCGACGTCAAGGGCCAGGAGGGCGCCAAGCGGGCGCTGGAGATCGCCGCCGCCGGCGGCCACAACCTGCTGTTCATCGGCCCGCCGGGCTCAGGCAAGTCCATGCTGGCCCAGCGCCTGCCGGGCCTGCTGCCGCCGCTCTCGCCGACGGAACTTCTGGAACCTCCATGGTGCATTCGGTGGCGGGCCTGATCGCGCGCGGCGCCCTGACCCGCGCCAGGCCCTTCCGCAGCCCGCACCATTCCGCCTCCATGGCCGCCCTGACCGGCGGCGGCCTGCGCGCCCAGCCGGGCGAGGTCTCGCTGGCCCACAACGGGGTGCTGTTCCTGGACGAACTGCCGGAATTCACCGCCCAGGCCCTGGATAGCCTGCGCGCACCGCTCGAAACCGGCGAGGTGGTGGTCGCCCGCGCCAACGCCCACGTCCGCTATCCGGCGCGGGTACAGCTGGTGGCGGCGATGAACCCCTGCCGCTGCGGCCATGGCGGCCTCGGGCGCGGCGCCTGCGGCCGCGCGCCGCGCTGCCAGCAGACCTATCAGAGCCGCATCTCCGGCCCGCTGCTCGACCGCATCGACCTGCAGGTGGAGGTGCCGCCGGTGACCGCGACCGATCTCGCCCTGCCGGCGTCCGCCGAGGGCACGGCCGAGGCCGCCGCCCGCGTCGCCCAGGCCCGCGCCGCGCAAGCCTCCCGCGCGCAAGAGGCCGGCGAGGACGGGGCCCCCATCAATGCCCGCGCCGACGGTGGTTTCCTCGAACGTATCGCCGCTCTCGACCAACCGGCGGCCGCGCTGCTGTCCCGGGCGGCCCAGGCGAACAACCTCACCGCCCGTGGTTGGACCCGCACGCTGAAGCTCGCCCGCACCATCGCCGACCTGGATGGGGCCACCGCCGTGCGCCGCCTGCACGTGGCCGAAGCGCTGATCTACCGCCGCGTGGGGCCGGCGGCGGAGATGGTTGGCGCGCGCGTTTGACCGCCCGTTAAGCCGCGCTGGGCTAAGCTCGGCGCGTCATGCCCAAAGCCCCTACCCCCGACGGCATTCCGCTCGAGCAACTGGCCGCGCTCAGCCATGAGTTTCGCACGCCGTTGAACGGCGTCCTCGGCATGGCGCGGCTGCTGGAGTCCACGCGGCTGACCGCCGAGCAGCGCGCCTATGTGGCGGCGCTGAACGAGAGCGGCGGCCACCTGCTGGGCCTGGTCAACGACGTGCTCGACTACGCCAGGCTGGGCGCGGCCGGCATGGAACTCAACCCGGCCGCGGTCGATGTCGAGGACCTGCTGCGATCGGTCTCGGAGCTCATGAGCCCGCGCGCCCATGAAAAGGGGCTGGAGATCGGCTGGGCGGCCGAGGCCGGCATGGCGCCAATCCTGGCCGACGAGGGTCGGCTGAAACAGATCCTGCTCAACTTCGCCGGCAATGCGGTCAAGTTCGTCGAGACCGGCGGCGTGTTGCTGCTCGCCGAACGCGCCGGCGCCGGACGGCTGCGCTTCACCGTCTCCGATACGGGTCCGGGCGTTGCCGAGAGCGCGCGCGGGCGTATTTTCGAGGCCTTCACCCATGCCGATCCCGAGCACGGCTCGCGCCTGGGCGGCGCGGGCCTTGGCCTGGCTATCGCCAGCCGCATCGCCGAGGCGATGGGCGGCGAGGTCGGGGTCTCAGGCGCCGTCGGACGCGGCGCGGACTTCTGGTTCGAGGCGCCGTTCGAGGTCGTGGTTGGCAAGGCCGCCGGCGAGTCCAAGGCCGATGCGCCCCTGGCTGGCCGGCGCGTGGCCATCGTCTCTCCCAGCGCCATCCTGCGCGAGGCGGCAGGCCGCCAGATTGAGGCCTGCGGCGCCCGCGCGATCAAGGTCGAGCGGATCGACGAGGCCCTGGCCCAGACCAGCCCGACCGACGTCTTGCTGATCGACCAGGCCCTGGTGAAGGGCCGGGCGCGGCTGCGTCCACCGCCAGGCCGGGCCGCCGTGGTTCTGCTCAAGCCTGAGGAACGCGGCCGCATCGCCCGCTACCGCGCCGCCGGTTTCGCGGGCTACCTGATCAAGCCGCTGCGCCGCGCCTCGCTGGCCGCCCGCGTCCTGGCCGCCGAGGATGTGCGGGCCGCCCATCCGCCGATGGAGGACGAGCGCATCGCGCCGCTGGCCCAGGCCCACGTCGCCGCCGCGCCCGGCGCGCGCGTGCTGCTGGCCGAGGACAATCCCATCAACGCCATGCTAGCCCGCACCCTTTTGACGCGCGAAGGCTGCAGCGTCGAGCACGTAGCCGACGGTGAAGCCGCGCTCGAGGCCCTGGCCCGGGGCGACTACGACCTGGTGCTGATGGACGTGCGCATGCCACGCCTCTCGGGCATGGAGGCGACGCGGGCCCTGCGCGCACGCGGGGTCGAGACGCCGGTGGTGGCCTTGACCGCCAACGCCTTTGACGACGACCGCCGCGCCTGCCTGGCCGCCGGCATGGACGATTTCCTGGTCAAACCGCTGAGCCCCGAGGCGCTTCGCCGCGCCCTGCTGCTGTGGACCGGCGCCGGCTGGACGGCCGCGCGCAAGCACGCCAAGCTCGCCGGCTAGAGTCGAGGCGTTCGGCGCCTCGCTTTCGCGGGGGTCGGCCATTGTCCGAGACGATCGAGCCGGCCGCCGCCCTCGCCCCACCGGCCAAGCGCAGACTGGCCGACGTGCTCAGGGAGCTGCGCCGGCCCAAGGTTTCGCTGATGCTGGTGCTGGGCATCGCGTCCGGCCTGCCCTTCGCGCTGATCGGCAATACGCTGGCCTTCTGGCTCAAGGACGCTCACGTGGGCCTGGCCGCGATCGGTTTTGTCTCGTGGGTCGGGCTGACCTATTCGATCAAGTTCGTCTGGGGCGCGGTCGTCGACCGGATCAAGGCCCCGATCATCGGCCGCATGGGCCGCCGGCGCAGCTGGATGCTGGTCAGCCAGGTGGTCGCCGGCGCGGGCCTGATCGGCATGGGCCTGATCGATCCCAAGGCGCAGTTCTGGCCGTTCGTGGCCCTGGCCTTCGTGGCGGCGCTGGGCGCGGCGACCCAGGACACGGCGATGGACGCCTGGCGGATCGAGAGCGCCGCCGACGCCGACGAACTCGGCCTGCTCACCGCCGCCTACAGCGTCGGCTATCGCCTGGCGCTGATCCTGACCGAATCCATCATCCTGATGGTGGCCAAGCGGCTGGGCTGGCCGATCAGCTACGTCATCTACGGGGCGGCCATGTCCATCGGCGTCGCCGCCGTGCTGATCGCGCGCGAGCCGGTCGCCGCCGACGCGGTCCTGGAGGCGAAGAGCGAGGCGGCCAAGCGTCACCCGCTGCAGGCCGTCTATGACGCCGTCATCGGGCCGCTGATCGTCTTTTTCCGCACCCATGGCGTGGCGATGGCGGCGCTGATGCTGACCACCATCACCTTCTATCACCTGTGCGACTACATGCGCGGGCCGATGAGCAACCCCTATTACAGCGCTCTCGGCATCGACAAGGACACCATCGGCTGGGTGCGGCTGGTGGTCGGCCTGCCGGGCTCCTTCATCGGCATCGCCATCGGTGGATTCTCCTCCCTGCGGCTGGGCAACCACCGCACCCTGATCGTCGGCGCCATCGTCCAGCCCATCGCCATCGCCGCCTTCGCGCTGCTCGGCTGGCATGGCGGCGACTATGCGTTGATCCACGCCGCCGGCCTGAAGCTGACCGCCTTCGAAGCCATCATGACCGTGGACTCGATCGCCATCGGCTATTCGGGCGTTGCGCTGATCTCCTACATGTCGACCCTGACCAGCCTCGGCTACACGGCCACCCAGTACGCCCTGCTCACCTCGGCGCTGGCGATCACCGGCAAGTTCCTGAAGGGTTTTTCCGGGTCGATCGTGGTGCTGCTGCAGCACGGGCGCTCGCTGCTCGACGCGTTCGCCCTCTTCTACCTGGTGGCCGCGGCCCTTGGCGCGCCGGCCATCATCCTCTGCCTGGTCCTGACCCGGCTCACCCCGGCGACGCCCGTTCGCACCAGGGCGTGAGGTCGGGCTCCTCGCCGATCAGGGCCAGGCCCGCGGCGATGGATTCCAGTTCGGCGCCGGTGCTGATCTTGGCGGGCCCGAAGCGCCGTTCGAACAGCGCGCGCACGGCCGGCACGAAGGATGAGCCGCCGGTCAGGAAGACGCGGTCGATGGCCTCGGGCCTAAGCCTGGCGGCCGTCAGGGCTTCATCGACCGCGCCGTCGATGGCCGCCAGGTCGCGGCCGATCCAGGCCTCGAATTCCGTCCGTTCCACGTCGCGCTGTATATCGATCGCGCCGGCCTGGAAGACGAAGCGCGCGACGGGCGCCACCGACAGCGCCTCCTTCAGCCGCGAGATCGACTGGTAGAGCCGGTAGCCGTATTCGCCGTCGAGGAACTCGACCAGCCGCGCCACCTTTTCCGGCTCCAGCGCCCGGCGCACCAAGCCGCGGATGTCGCTCATGTCGCGGGAGGCGCGCATCAGCGCCAGCTGATCCCAGCGCGCGAAACTGGCATAGTAGCGATTGGGCATGGGTGCGATGTTGTCGAAGTCGCGATAGGTCGAGCCCTTGCCAAGCGCCGGCGAGACCAGGTTGTCGATCAGCCGATAGTCGAAGGCGTCGCCGGCCACACCCACCCCCGCCTGGCCAAGCGCCTTGGAGGTGAGCACCCCGCGTTTCCGGGTGAAGCGGACGATCGAGAAGTCGCTGGTGCCGCCGCCGAAGTCGCCGACCAGGACGGTGGCGTCGGCGTCCAGCTGACGGGCGAAGAAGAAGGCCGCGGCCACCGGCTCGTAGGCGTACAAGATCTCGGACACGCCGAGCCGGCGAAAGGCGATCTCGTAGCGGGAAAGCGCCAGGCTCGGATCGGGAAAGGCGCCGGCGAAGCGCACCGGCCGTCCGACGATCAGCCGCGCCGGCGGCTCGGCCATCACCGCGCCGGCATGCGCCCGCACGCGCAGCAGGAAGGCCGAGAGCAGGTCCTCGAACCGGTAGCGGCGACCGAGGATGACCGTTTCGGAAAAGGCGGCGCTGGCGGCGAAGCTCTTGAACGACTGGATGAACCGCGTCTCGCCCGGGTCGTCCAGATAGGCGTCGATCGCCCAGGGTCCGGCCTCGACCAGCCGGCCGTTCGGCTGGTCGGAATCGGCGCGCAGGCTGAGGCAGGAGCGGAAGGTGGTTGAGGCCTGATCCTCGAAGGCGAAGTCCGCCAGCACGGCCTCGCCGTCGTCGCTGGCCATGGAGACCACGGTGTTGGTGGTCCCGAAGTCGATCCCGAGCGTGGATATGGAGGCCGGCATGGGCGCGCCGGAGCGTTACGCGCGCTCCGCCTTCGTCAGCTTTGGGGTTGCGGGCCGGCGTGTTTGGAGCCTGCGACGCCTGTCGTCAAGTCGATCGCCGTGCGCGCGCCGCAGGCGCGGCGAGGTCCCTACGGGTCGCCGTGCACGAACTGGTCCACCATGGCGTTGCCGGAGTGGTCGATGTCAGCGGCGGCGCCCCGCCACACGATCACGCCGCCGCTCAGCATGGCGATTTCGTCGCCGATATGGCGCGCCGAGTTGAGGTCGTGGGTGATGGAGACGGCGGTGCAGCCCAGGCTCTTCACCTGCTCGCGGATCAGGGCGTTGATCGCCCGCCCAGTGACCGGATCGAGACCCGCGGTCGGTTCGTCGAAGAAGATGATTTCCGGATTGGCCACCATGGCCCGGGCCAGGCCGACGCGTTTCTGCATCCCTCCCGACAGCTCGGAAGGGTAGAATTCGGCGACCTCGCGGCTGATCCTCACCCGGTCCAGCGCCTCGAGCGCGCGGAGCTTGGCTTGGCGTCGCGTCACGCCGTCCGCGTTGATCAGGCGGAAAGCGACGTTTTCCCAGACCGACAGGCTGTCGAACAAGGCCCCGCCCTGGAACAGCATCCCGAACCGCGCCGGCAGCCGCCGCCGCTCGCGCGCCGGCATGGCCGCGACGTCCTGCCCGTCGATGAGGATCTGGCCGCTGTCGAGCGGCATCAGGCCGGCGGCGATCTTTATCATCACCGACTTGCCCTCGCCCGAGCCGCCCATGATCACCAGCGAGTGGCCGGCGGCGACGCTGAGATTGACGCTGCGCAGCACCGGCGGGCCGTCGAACCGCTTGGCGACGCTGCGCCATTCCAGCTTTGGCGGCGCCTCGCTCATGTGTGGGTGAACACGGTGGTCAGCAGATAGTCGCCGGCGAAGATCAGGATGGCGGCGGACACCACCGCGTTGGTCGTCGCCCGGCCGACGCCGCGCGCGCCGCCTGAGCTGTTGAACCCGTGATAGCAGCCCATCAGGGCGATGATGGCGCCGAAGACGGCGGCCTTGATCAGGCCCGAGACCACGTCCCAGCTCTGCAGGAAGTCCCAGGTGTTGCGGATGTAGACCGTCGCGTTGAAATCCAGCGTCCGGGTCGCCACCACCCAGCCGCCGGCGATGCCGATGATGTCGGCGACCACGGTCAGCAGCGGCAGCACCAGGACGGCGGCCGCCAGGCGTGGCGCGATCAGGTAGCGAAAGGGATCGGTGGACAGGGTGTGCAGGGCGTCGATCTGCTCGGTGGCGCGCATGGCGCCGATCTCGGCGGCGAAGGCGGCGGAGACGCGCCCGGCCAGCATCAGGGCCGCCAGGACGGGACCGAGCTCGCGCGTGATGCCCAGCGCGACGATCTGCGGCATGATCTGCTCGGCGTTGAAGCGGCCGCCGCCGGTATAGATGTTGAGCGCCAGGGCCGCGCCGGTGAAGGCCGCCGTCAGCCCGACGACGGGCAGCGAAAGGTAACCGACGCCGATGAGCTGGCGCGCGAACTGGCCAGGGAACCAGGGCGGCAAGGCCACGGCCAGGACGGCGCGCCCGGCGAACACGGCGACCGCGCCGGTTGTCCGCACAATGTTCAGAAAGGATCGTCCTATGGCCTGGAGAGGCTGAAGGGGCGCGGGAATCGACGACAATCGATCAGGCTCCGGGGGCTGGACTTGACGCCGCCGGAGCGGATGAGGTCGGGGCCGCTTGCGACGCCGCGGGTTGTTGCGGCCGCAGCATCTGTCCGACCAGCCCGAAGAGATCGACCGCGCCCTGGGTGTTCTCGATCTGGCTGCCGGCCTTGAGATTGGCGGGCTCGCCGCCCGGCTCGATGACCACATGCACCCCGCCCAGCAACCCGTCGCTGGTGATCTTGGCGGTGGAATCCGCCGGCAGCGGGACCTTGGGATCGAGGTCCAGCCGCACGATGGCCAGGTAGGTCTTGGGGTCCAGATCGATGCTGGTGACGGTCCCGACCTTGACGCCCGCCACGCTGACGTCCGCGCCCGGCGCAAGCGTGCCCACCTGGCCGAACCTGGCCTCGACCGGGTAGCCGTGGGCCTGACGCGGGCCGCCCGCCGTCAGCGAATAGGCAAGGAAGCTGGCGGCCGCGATCAGCACGACCGCGCCCACGCCCGTCTCGGCCCACTGTTCTCGCGCCATGCGCCCTCCAGATTCCGGCGCCCGGAGGCGCCCAGCTACGCCCTTTACCGGGCGCGAGTGTCCCGACGCTGCTGGCTCTGCTGCTGGAGCTGCGCGATCAGGGCGTCGATGTTGCCGCCGTTGTTGTCGGTCGTCGAGACGAAGTCCTGTTGCTGGGTGATGGCCAGCCAGACACCGCCGGCCTGGACATCCACCACCTTCCAGGATTCGCCGCCGCCCAGAACCCGCCACGACACCGCCAAGGGCTGCTTGTAGCCGCGGCCGCCGATGATCGTGTTGACGACGACGTCGCCCGGCTTGCGGACCACCGACCCGGTCACCTTGACCGAGTTGCCATTGAAATTGCTCAGCTGCGTCTCATAGACGTTCTGCTCATAGGCGCGGAAGACCGGCGCGAAGCGCTGCATCTGAGCCTGCGTGATCGTGCGGGCATACTTACCCAGGACGAAGGTGGCGATCCGCGGCACATCGGCGATCTGATCGACGATAGCGCGGAAGGCGCGCGTTCTATCCGCCGGGCTGGTGGCGTGGTCGTCGAGGACGGTGACGATGCGCTGCGCCTGGACTGCGACGAACTGCTCGGCCTGGGCGTCGTGGCTGGCCTGGGCGTGCGCTTCGCGGGGCGCGAAGGTCGAGGCGGCGAAGGCGCCGCCGATCGCCAGCGCGACGGCCATGGCGGCCTGGGTCAGGGGCGGTTTGAATCTATGGCGCGTCATAACATTCCAGATATCGACAAGGTGGAGCGGGGCTGGGTGGAGCGGGATCGGCGGGGACTGGCTTGGCGGCAGTCGGTTTAGCCTGGGCCGTGGGCGCAATTTGTGGCGGCGCTCCGAAATCTGGCAACTGGCTCACATCTTCCTGGCTGTGGCCGCGCGCGACCGCGATCTGACTGGCCCGCCGTTGCGAATAGACCGACCTTATCGAGGCGTAGGGATCGGTGAATGTGCTGTCCACCTGCTTCAGCTGGTCGTCGGCGCTGGTCCGCTCGGTGACGGCGCCCACGCCAGCCCGCACGTCGCCAAAGATGGTGCCCAGCCCGCCGACCAAGAGGCCGAGCGGATCGGCGAAGATGTCGACGAGCCGGCCCGCGCCGTCGCGCAGGCTGCTCGGCCCCGCCAGCGGCACGAAGATGTAGGGGCCCGACCTCACCCCGTAGCGACCCAGGGTCTGGCCAAAGTCGGACTCGTGCTTTTCGATCCCGATCCGGCTGGCCACATCGACCAGGCCCGCGACCCCGACGGTCGAATTGATCACGAACCGCGCGGTCGCCTTGCCCGCGGGCTTGAACCGCCCCTGCAGGACGTCGTTGGCGACCGTCCGCGGTTCGTCGAGATTGCGGATCGCGTTGTCCAGCCCGGTTCGGACCGGGGTCGGGACGACACGGACATAGGCGCGGATGGCCGGGGCTATGGCGGCGCGATTGATGGCCCGAGTCACGCGATAGGAGGCGTGATTGGGCCCCGACCAGGGATCGGGGATCAATCCGGTTGCGCTGTCCGAGACCGGAGCGGTCGTCGCCGGGTCTGGAGTCGCCGGGTCCGGAAGATCTTGAGCTTCCGCGCGCCCGGCCGCCTTGGGCGCATCCTTGGCTGGCGCCGTCTGCGCTATCGCGGGCCCTCCGGCCGCGACCAGAACCGTTGCCAGGGCCGCGGCCAGAAACGCCTGGCCGACCCGTCGAGCCCGGCCGGCCCTCACTGTTCGAACTGCAAAATGGAGGCCCGTCTTGATTGCCTGGCGGTTCATGGCTCGCCGGCCTCGATGAAACGGGGCGGCGGATACGAATGTTCCCCCGTGCACGCGACCTTGGCTCTGGACCATTGGAAGACTCCGCCTAGCCCTCAGTTGAGGCGTCCGCCAGAACGCCGCAACCCGGTCGTCGCCAAAAAAAGGCGGATTGGCGCCGCAAAGACCTGTTGTCGCCCAGTGCGCAATCGCACGATGCGCGCGGCGCCCGCCGGCTAGGCCTTCGCCTCGGCGTGGGGCCGCTCATAGGCCGCCATGGTCGCCATCTGCAGGATCTTCGACACCGAGGCCGAAAGCGGGCAGATCTGCACCGATTTCGACAGGCCAAGCAGGACCGGCCCCACCACCGTCGCCCCGCCAAGGGCCTGGACCAGCTTGGTCGAGATCGAGGCGGAATGGATGGCCGGCATGATCAGCACATTGGCCTCGCCGGTCAGCCGCATGAACGGGAAGTTGCCGCGCTTGTCCGGCTCCAGCGCCAGTTCCGGCGGCATCTCGCCCTCATATTGGAAGTCGATATCCATCTCGTCCATCATGGCCACGGCGTCGCGCACCTTTTCCGACCGCTCGCCCATCGGGTTGCCGAAGGTGGAATAGGACATGAAGGCGAGCTTGGGTTCGAAACCCAGGTCGCGCACCGCATGCGCCGCCTCGATGGCGATCTCGACCAGCTCCTCGGCCTCGGGCATTTCGGTGATGTTGGTGTCGGCGATGAAGAGGGTGCGGCCCTTGGCCAGCACCACCGACATGCCGATCACCCGGCCGCCGGGCGCCGGATCGATCACCCGCATCACCTCTTCCAGCACCTGGTCGAAGCTGCGCGTGACGCCGGTGACCAGGCCGTCGGCATGGCCGAGCGCCACCATGGAGGCGGCGAAGGAATTGCGGTCCTGGTTGATCAGCCGCTGCACGTCGCGGATCAGATAGCCCTCGCGCTGCAGGCGGCTGTAGAGGAACTCGACATATTCGGCGTTCCGCTCGGAAACCCGGGCGTTGATGATCTCAAGGCCGCATTCCGTCGGATCGACGCCGACTAGGCGCATGTTCTGGTGCACCAGCTCCTCGCGCCCGACCAGGATGGCCTGGCCCAGCCCGCCGCTCTGGAAGGCGTAGGCCGCGCGGATGACGCTGGCCTCCTCGCCCTCGGCGAAGACGATGCGCCGCTTGGGCGCCTGCGCCACCGCGCCGGAAATCTTCTGCAGGAAGCCGGCGGACGGGTCGAGCCGCTGGGCCAGGCCGGCGCGATAGGCGTCCATGTCCTCGATCGGCTTGCGCGCCACGCCGGTATCCATCGCCGCCTGGGCGATGAAGGGCGGGATATACCAGATCAGCCTGGGGTCGAACGGCGCCGGGATGATGTATTCCGGCCCGAACTTCAGCGTTCGGCCGTGATAGGCGGCGGCGACCTCGTCGGGCACGTCCTCGCGCGCCAGCTCGGCCAGGGCGTGGGCGCAGGCGATCTTCATCTCGTGATTGACCCGTCGCGCGCGCACGTCCAGCGCGCCGCGGAAGATGTAGGGGAAGCCCAGCACGTTGTTGACCTGGTTCGGATAGTCCGAGCGGCCAGTGGCGATGATGGCGTCGGAGCGCACCGCAAGCACCTCTTCCGGGGTGATCTCCGGATCGGGATTGGCCATGGCGAAGATGATCGGCCTGGGCGCCATCGACTTGACCATGGCCTGGGTCAGCGCGCCCTTGACCGACAGGCCCAGGAAGACGTCCGCCCCCTCGATGGCCTCGGCCAGCGTGCGTTTTTTGGTGTCGACCGCATGGGCCGACTTCCACTGATTCATGGACTCGGTGCGGCCCTGGTAGATCACCCCCTTGGAATCGACGGCGATGCAGTTCTCCGAGCGCACGCCCATGGCCTTGACCAGTTCCAGCGAGGCGATGCCGGCGGCGCCGGCGCCGTTCAGCACCAGCTTCAGGTCCTTCAGCTCGCGGCCGGTGATGTAGCAGGCGTTGATCAGGCCGGCGGCGGAGATGACGGCTGTGCCGTGCTGGTCGTCGTGGAAGACCGGGATGTCGAGCAGTTCCTGCAGCTCGGTCTCGATGCGGAAGCATTCGGGGCTCTTGATGTCCTCCAGATTGATGCCGCCGAAGGTGACGCCGATATTTT
>ODAK010001038.1_pt1 | contig 31222 bp, 33 predicted proteins | sample 1539591 | NCBI WGS metagenome assembly ODAK01 (sample SAMEA3539303, study PRJEB22396) | soil metagenome | biome: tundra; feature: field; material: soil | place: USA | collected 2010-05 | depth 0.15 m
TATATTTTGTAAAAAAATATTATAAATCAAAACCTGAAATTGTAGAAGTAGAAGCACCAAAAATACCGGCACATATTGTTGCTTTTGAGAAATTAGAAAAACTCAAAAATGAAAAACTTTGGCAGGAAGGAAAATTGAAATTGTATCACATTACACTTTCTGAAATTGTGCGTGAGTATATCGAAAATCGCTTTAAAATTCAAGCATTGGAGCAAACAACGGATGAAATTATTTATGGATTTCGCAATGTGGCAATTGATGAAGAAAGCAAATCGAAATTAAAACAAGTATTGATTTTATCCGACTTAGTAAAGTTTGCAAAAGAGCAGCCACTGCCAAACGAAAATGAATTAAGTTTAACAAATGCTTATGATTTTGTGAATGGAACTAAGCGAGATGAGGAAGTAAAAGTGGAAACAAAACAATAACTATGTTCAATTATTTCGACGATATAACTTTTGCAAACAAAGAAATGCTTTGGTTGTTGCTGGTAATTCCGGCAATACTTGCATGGTATATCTGGAAAAATAAAACGTATACGCCTGAGTTAAAAGTATCGTCCATAAAGGGATTTGAAGGATTGCCTAAATCATTAAAAGAATATTTTCGTCATAGTTTGATTATTTTCAGAGTTCTTGCTATCGGTTTATTGGTGCTTGTTTTAGCTCGTCCGCAATCACGCTCCAGTTGGAAAGATGTAAAAACAGAAGGGATTGATATTGTGATGGCATTGGATATTTCGGGAAGTATGTTGGCAAAAGATTTGAAACCAAACCGATTGGAAGCCGCGAAAGAAGTGGCTATTGATTTTATTGACAGCAGACCTAACGACCGAATCGCACTTGTGATTTTTAGTGGTGAAAGTTTCACGCAATGTCCGCTGACTACCGATCATGCTGTAATTAAAAATTTATTTCAAAGCATTCACACCGGAATGGTTAAAGACGGAACAGCTATTGGCAATGGTTTAGCGACATCCGTTTCGAGAATTAAAGACAGTAAAGCGAAAAGTAAAATTGTAATATTATTGACGGACGGTGTAAATAATCAAGGCTCGGTAGCGCCACTAACTGCTGCGGAAATTGCAAAAGCTTTTGGAGTACGTGTTTATACAATCGGTGTAGGAACAATAGGAAAAGCGCTTGCACCGGTAGCTATGTATCCCGACGGCTCCTATCAATATGGTTATGTTGATGTAAACATTGACGAAAAAACATTAAGTGAAATAGGAGATATGACAGGAGGCAAATATTTTCGCGCGACAGACAACGATAAATTAAAAGAAATTTATCAGGAGATTGACAGATTAGAAAAAACAATTTTTGAAGAAAAAAATTTCACTAATAAAGCGGAACATTTTTTACCGTTTGCAATTACAGCAGCGTTGTTATTATTATTAGAATTTTTATTAAAAAACAGGGTGTTTAGAAGTGTACCGTAAATAGCGAATAGGCAATAGTGAATAGTTAAAAGGGAAAGAAAAAAAACCCATAAGAAAAATGAAATATAAAACAAAAAATCCATATTCAGAAGAACCATTGCCTTGGAGCGAATATATTCCAATGAACGCAGACAAACTTATTTTGGGAACATTCCCAACAAAAAAAGGCAACCGAGATTTTGAATTCTTTTATCCAAATAAGAATAATAATTTTTGGAAAGTATTGGCACGAATAGCAGAAATAAAATTGTCTGACTTTGACGAAACTGAAAAAGGAAAAGCCTCTGCAATAGAAGAAAGAAAAAAAATATTAGATAAATTAAACTTGGGAATTACAGACATTGGAGCAAAAGTATTTAGACATAACGATAGTTCACTTGACAACGCCTTATTTCCAGTTGAGTTTACAGACATTTTTCAAATAATAACCGAGAACCCAAAAATAGAAAACGTCATATTGACAAGCAGCAGTAAAGGACACAGCGTCTTATCTTGGTTTAATACTTATTGCTCAATGAATGATATAACTCTGTTGGTTGACAAAAAAAGTAAAGAATTTCCAAAGCGAACAACTATAAATGTTTCGGGAAAAAAAATAAATATAATTATCGTTTATTCAACTTCAAGGTTAGCGGGAAAATCTGAAGACCTTTTAACAGAACAATACGGAAATGCACTTTTAACTTAACTAAATAAAAAAAATGTTTCAACTCGAAAACAAATATTTTTTATACGCCTTGGGGTTAATTCCAATCTTCATCATCTTGTATTGGATGACGAATCGTTGGAGAAAAAAGGCTTTGGCTGCTTATGGCGATATTGCTGTTATTCAGCAATTATTTCCTGATGTTTCAAAATCAAAACGTGTTTGGAAATTTATATTATTCACACTCGCTTTTGCATTGGTGATTATTGGAATTGTAAATCCACAAAGCGGAACAAAATTAGAAGAGGTAAAACGTAAAGGTGCTGATTTGATGATATGTTTGGATGTTTCCAACAGTATGAAAGCTGAGGATTTAAAGCCTAACCGTTTGGAAAAAGCAAAGCAATCCATATCAAAATTAGTAGATAAATTAGAAGGAGACCGAATTGGAATTATTGTATTTGGCGGTGAAGCTTATGTGCAATTGCCTATCACTACTGACTATGCCGCCGCAAAATTATTTTTAGAAAGCATTAATACCGAGATGATTCCAACACAGGGCACTGCTATTGGTGCTGCCATTGATTTAGCGGTGGAGTCTTTCGGAAAAGATGAGGGGAAAAACAAAGCGATACTAATTATAACTGACGGAGAAAATCACGAAGACAATGCGGTAAAAGCGGCTGAGTCAGCGGCAGAAAAAGGCATTACCATTCACGCCATCGGTATGGGTTCTGTGGATGGTGCTCCGATTCCAATTTACAAAAATAATGTAAGAGAAGGATTCAGAAAAGACAAAGAAGGTAATACAGTTATCACTAAATTAGATGAGAAAACATTGCAGGAAATTGCGACTGCAGGAAATGGAATTTTTGTTCGTGCTACCAATGCTGATGCCGGATTAAATTATGTTTTGGATGCCATCGGTAAATTAGAAAAAAAAGAATTTGAAAGTAAAATGTATAGCGATTATGAAGACCGTTTTCAATGGTTTATCGCTGCCGCATTCATCTTATTATTGATAGAAACATTTTTAACGGAACGTAAAAGCAAACTATATCAACAATTGAATTTATTTAACGACAAGAAATCGATTTGACGATGTGAAAATGTAATTTATAAATTAAAATGTCTGTAATAAAAAAACATATCAATACTGTTTTTAAATTTCCTCAAACGAAACAAACTCGTGCCAATTATTATTCTTGGCTCTTGGCTCTTGTATCTTGTCTTTTCTCTTTTATTTCATTTGCACAACAAGAAAAAAAATTCATCATCGAGGGTAACAAACAATATGAGAAAAAAAATTATACAGAAGCGGAAAAAAATTACACTCGTGCTTTAAATAAAAACAAAGATTCGTATAAAGGCTCATTCAATCTCGGAGATGCTTATTATCAGCAAGGAAAATACGAAGAAGCTGCTGAACAATTTCAATTACTTACACATCACGCTTCGTCGAAAGATACACTATCAAAAGCGTATCACAATTTAGGCAACGCATTGATGAAATCAAAAAAATATCAGGAAGGTGCAAATGCTTATAAAAATGCGTTAAAAAATAATCCGAATGATGAGGATACACGGTACAATTTAGCGTATGCTCAGCAAATGTTAAAACAACAGCAACAGCAGCAAAATAAGGATAAAGACAAGAAGGAAAATAAAGATAAAAAAGAAAATCAAGACAAGGATAACAAGGATAAAGACAAAAAAGATCAAGAGAAAAAAGAGAGCGAAAACAAAGACAAAAAGGATAAGGAAAATAAAGAAGAGGAGAAACCTAAAAAAGAAGAAATTTCAAAAGAAGATGCACAACGTTTATTAGATGCTTTGCAGAACGATGAAAAAAATTTGCAAGACAAACGCAAAAAAGCGAAAGTTCAGGGTGTAAAAGTGGAGATTGAAAAAGACTGGTAAATAAAAAAAGTTTTGAGTTGGAAATTTAAAAGTTGAATTTACTGAAATGAAAAAAATCCTTTATATATTAATTCTCATTGTTCCGTTGGGGAATATTGCTCTGGCGCAAAAGTTTACTGTGCAAGCAAGTAAAACCAAAGTGACTGTTGGAGAACAGTTCCAAATTTCATTTTCATTAAATAATAACGGCAATAATTTTCAGGCGCCGGCATTAACAAATTTTGATGTTTATTCGGGTCCGAACCAATCTACCAGCATGTCGTTCGTTAATGGAACGATGAGTCAATCCGTTTCCTTATCGTATATTATCGCTGCAAAAAAAGAAGGAAAATTTACCATTGGTCCGGCAAGTGTGAATGTAAATGGAACAACTGTTCAATCTACCTCCATAAACATTGAAGTGGTGAAAGGTGCGCCAAATCAGCAACAACAAGGTAATAATCAATCCGCACAAAATCCTTCTGCACCGACTGAAAATGTGAGTGATAATCTTTTTGTAAAAACTACGGTTGATAAAACAAAAGCGTATCAAGGCGAGCAAATAACGATTATACAAAAAGTATATACCAGATATCAGTTACGAGGCTTTCAAGATATTAAGTTTCCTGATTATACAGGATTCTGGACACAAGATGTTCCAAGCAATCAACAAATACAACTCACAAATGAAAATATTGATGGCGTTGTGTATCAGGTTGGCGAATTAAAACGCACTTATTTATTTGCGCAACGCAGCGGAAAAATAGAAATTGAACCTATGAAAATTGAATGTGCTGTAAGAAAACAATCCAATAAAAAACCGCGTGATATATTTGAGCAGTTTTTTGGTGGAGGCTATGAAGATGTTGTTATTTCTGTTAAAAGCAAGCCTGTAACGATTGATATAATTCCATTACCTGAAGCTAAAAAACCTTCTGAATTTTCAGGAGCTGTGGGAAATTTTTCTTTTAAAGCGCAAATAAGTAAGGATAAAATAAAAGCCAATGACGCGATTAACCTAACAATTACGCTATCCGGCAATGGAAATATAAAATTAGTTGAACCGGCTAAAATTAATTTTCCTGAAGATTTTGAAACATACGACCCAAAGATTAAGGAAAATATTACTGTAGGAACAAATGGAGTGAGTGGCAGTAAATCATTTGATTACCTTATCATTCCTCGCCACGAGGGCGATTACAAAATTGATCAACTGAATTTCAGTTATTTTGATCCGCAAAAAAAAGAATATATTACGCTTCCTTCACCGGAATTTAACATTCATGTTGATAAAGGAAACGCGGAAGATGCGACCAATAATGTGGTAAATGCAAGAAGTAAAGAAGATGTAAAAGTGTTGGGTAATGATATCAGATACATTAAAACAAATGCAATTAATCTTAAATCAAAAGACAAATACTTTTTTGGATCTCCATTATTTTATATGGGCTTGATTAGTCCTTTCCTTGCATTTGTAGGATTCATTTTTATCAGACGAAAACACATTGAACAAAATAAAGATGCAGTTGCTGTTAAAAGCCGGAAAGCTACTAAAATTGCCAAGAAGCGTTTATCAATCGCGGAACAACATTTAAAATCAAATAACAAAGAGCAATTTTATATTGAGATTTTTAAAGCGTTGTATGGATATATTGGTGATAAGCTAAACATCAACGCCGCCGATTTAAACAAGGAGCATATCTCTGAAATACTGAAAACAAAAAATGTAAATGACCTTACCATTCAACAATTAATTTCCACTCTCGATAATTGCGAATACGCACGTTACGCTCCCAGCGCAGTTTCTGGCGATTTGAATAGTATTTATAATAATACTGTTGAACTAATTATGAAAATAGAAAATGAAATTAAATAAAATACTGAAATCAAAAGTATTCATAAGCATTGCTATATTGAAAAAAATTATAGTGATTATATTTTTACTTTATTCTTCATCAGGAAAAGCCAATGAAAATATTTCCATCATTGATTCCGCCAATAATCAATACTCAAAAAGCAATTATGAAAACGCTGTAAAACTTTATGAAAGTATTATTGATAAAGGATTAGAAGCACCTGAACTTTATTTTAATTTGGGTAATGCGTATTACAAATCCAACAACATCGCCTACGCAATTTTAAATTACGAACGTGCAAAAAAATTAAATCCTAACGATGAAGATATTAATGTGAATTTGAAATTAGCTAACCAAAAAATAGAAGATAAAATTGATGCAGCGCCACAATTATTTTTGACTGAATGGAAAAATGGATTCATCCATATCATGACTGAGAAAGGTTGGTCAATAGTATGTATTCTCTCGGTTGTAATCGCATTACTATTATTCGCTATTTATATTTCTACAACAAATCGTAGTCTGAAACAGATGGGATTTTTTGGTGGTTCTATATTCATTATCTTAAGTGTATTTTTATTTTTTATCGCGAAAGAAAAATACAATCTAACCAAATACAGCAGTGATGCAATTATCACTGCTGCATCGGTAACTGCCACCGGATCGCCAAACGACAAAGGAACGAAGCTGTTTATTTTGCACGAAGGAACTAAAGTAAGCATCACTCAGGAAGATAACGACTGGACTGAAATAAAAATTGCAAATGGAAATGTAGGATGGATTAAAAGCAAAAATCTGACAGCTATTTAATCCTTTTTATGTAAATGCTTTCAATACGTCATTGCGAGACTTTTTCAGTCGAAGCAATCTCAAACAATGATAGAAATAAGATTGCTTCGTTCCTCGCAATGACGCTCTAAATTGGCTTTCTATTATTTTAATAAATTAAATATATAAAGTATAATTATTACCTTTGAAAGAAACATTTTTGCAATGCAACGGATAGCTCTTCTTTCCGACACACATAATTATTTAGATCCTAAAATTTTTAAATACTTTGAAACCTGCGACCAAATTTGGCATGCAGGCGACATAGGTACAATTTCAATTACGAATCAATTAACTAAAATAAAACCTGTTGTTGCTGTTTATGGAAATATAGACGGTCAGGATGTTCGTAACATTCACCCTAAAAATCAACGATTTATGTGTGAAGGAGTTGATGTTTTTATGACTCATATTGGCGGTTATCCAAATAATTATTCTCCCGATGCGATTAAAGAAATAAAACAAAATCCACCAAAATTATTTATCTGCGGACATTCACATATATTAAAAGTGATGTTTGATGATAAGTATAAATTATTGCATATCAACCCAGGTGCCGCGGGAATACATGGATTTCACAAAATTAAAACGCTCGTTAGATTTACTATAGATGCTGACAAAATAAAAGATTTGGAAGTAATTGAACTTGGCGAAAGGGCTTAACGTCATTGCGAGGAGGTACGACGAAGCAATCTCAAACAAAGCAATATACAATAAATATGAAAAAAGGCGGTGCCGTTTATATACTAACGAACCATGGTAACACAACCTTGTACACAGGCGTTACTTCTAACATTCAAAAAAGACTACACGAACATAGAAACGGAACTTATGAGAAAAGTTTTACAAGTAAGTATGATCTTACTAAATTAGTTTATTATGAAGTATTTTTAAGAATAGAAGACGCTATTGCAAGGGAAAAACAAATAAAAGGAGGAAGTAGATTAAAAAAGAAAACCTAATTATATCGATCAATCCCAATTGGAATGATTTATCAAACGAAGTTGGCATTGAAAAACCCTTTGTTTGAGATTGCTTCGCCTGAAAAGGCTCGCAATGACGCTACTGATTTAATTTTTAAAATATTTTGTTTGTATGTAAATAAAATTTTGTATTATTGCAATGCGTTTCCGCTGTTATTAATTCTTATAACAAATCAAATCACGGTATTTTACCAACAAAATTAACCCTAACAACTAATTTTATTAATTAGCCTATCCTCAAATATCAATTATCCTAATTGATTTTATTAACCAAACAATTAAACTATGTACGACATTATTGAATTGAACAACAAGCTCGTTGGCGAGCTAAAAGAAATTGCTAAAAACTTAAATATTTCTAAGTACGAGGCTTTAAAAAAACAAGAGCTTATATACAAAATCCTCGATTATCAAGCAATTAATCCTAACTCCACTCCTGCTCCTTTTACGGAAAAAGATAGAACCAATAATGATGAAGAACACAGAACATTACGTCCGCGTAAAGTGCGTTTAGATAATATTGATACCGAATCTAAAACAAAAGAAATTGAGACTCCCTCATTTTTTCATGACGATTATTTTCCGGCTGATACTCCAAAAAAAGAAAATATAATTGAAAACACTTTGCCTGAAACGGTATCAAACATTACTGAAACGAATGCTGCCGAAACTTTTACAGCACATAATTTGGAAAACAATAACGAAAATTCTACAGAGAACACAATAGAACAAATTCCTGAACACCCAATAGACACTACCATTGATCGCAGAGATAATCAAAATCGTGCTCGTTATAATAATCGTCAACCGGATTTATTTAATTTTGATGGTATCGTTGTCAGCGAAGGTGTGTTGGAAACAATGCCTGATGGTTATGGATTTTTACGCTCTTCGGACTATAACTACTTAACATCGCCTGATGATATTTATGTGTCGCAATCACAAATAAAATTATTTGGTTTAAAAACAGGAGATACCGTTCGCGGAAGTATTCGTCCTCCCAAAGAAGGTGAAAAATATTTTCCCTTAATTAAAGTAGAAAAAATAAATGGTCGCGAACCTGCTTACGTACGTGACCGTGTGCCCTTTGATTATTTAACGCCACTTTTTCCTTATGAAAAATTTAATTTAACAGGTCATCCTCAACAAAATTTATCATCGCGTATCGTGGATTTGATTACTCCTATTGGGAAAGGACAGCGTGCATTAATTGTCGCTCAACCCAAAACAGGTAAAACAGTTTTATTAAAAGATATTGCCAATGCGATTGCATACAATCATCCTGAAACATATTTAATTATTTTGTTGATTGACGAACGCCCTGAAGAGGTAACTGATATGGCACGTAGCGTGAAAGCGGAAGTTATCGCTTCTACTTTTGATGAGCCGGCAGACCGTCACGTAAAAATTGCAAATATAGTTTTGGAAAAAGCGAAACGTATGGTGGAATGTGGACACGATGTATGTATTTTATTGGATTCAATTACTCGTTTAGCGCGAGCGTACAACACCGTGCAACCTGCATCCGGCAAGGTATTGAGCGGTGGTGTGGATGCAAACGCATTACACAAACCTAAGCGCTTTTTTGGAGCTGCCCGTAAAATTGAAGGCGGTGGTTCTCTTACTATCATTGCTACTGCGCTTACCGAAACAGGTTCTAAAATGGATGAAGTTATCTTTGAAGAATTTAAAGGTACCGGCAATTCCGAAATTCAATTGGATCGTAAAATTGCGAACAAACGTATTTATCCTGCTATTGATATTGTCGCTTCCAGCACACGAAGAGAAGATTTATTGATTGATAAAGAAACTCAACAACGTGTTTGGATACTCCGCAAACACTTGTCGGATATGAATCCTGTGGAAGCGATGGAATTTATGAGAGATAGAATAAAAAATACTCAAACCAATGAGGAGTTTTTAATTTCTATGAATGGGTAGGATTAGTTATTAGTTGTGAGTTAGCGGTCATTGTAACGGACGACACAACATAAACGATAAACATTCACATAAAAATAAAATACGACAATGGAACAAAACAAAAGTGAGAACAAATCTATTCAAAGCCCTTTTTCTCAGACGTTCTTCCACGGCACAAAAGCTGACCTAAAGATTGAAGACTTTATTGAAGTTGGTCTTAACTCAAATTATGGACAAAGAAATAATGCGAAATATATCTACCTGACAGCAACCTTGGATGCTGCTATTTGGGGTGCTGAACTTGCCTTGGGGGCAGGACGTGAAAGAATTTATTTAGTAGAACCAACAGAACATATTGAGGACGACCCCAATTTAACGGACAAAAAATTCCCAGGTAATCCAACAAAATCTTATCGTTCAAAACATCCGTTTAAAGTTGTCGGAGAAATTACTATTTGGCAAGGACACTTAACAGAACAAGTCAAAGCAATGAAAGACGGATTAGCAAAACTTAAAGAACAAGGTATTGAGGCAATAGATGGCTAAAAAATGGAACAAATAAATAAAGACTATTAAAATTTATGAAAATTGGATTTAATATAAAATTAGGATTTATTGCCGGAATCGTTAATTGCATTGCCTGGTACGCTGTTGCAAAACAACTTGGCTTTTATTCTATTGAAGTTTATGTAATCAGAAATTTTATAACTCTTGGACTGCTGATAACCGGAATTATTATTTCCATTTATATGGCAAAGAAAAATAATAATGGATTTTTAGAATTTAAAGACGCATTAAAAACAGGAATGATATATAGTTTAATAATAGCTTTTATTCTTTCAATATTTAACTATCTGTATTATACTTTTATTACTCCCGACACTATTGAGTATTTTTTAAGTGAGGCAAAAAACGCTGCAATAGCGCACCATCTTAAAGAAACAGAGATTCAAAAATTTTTAACTGAAGAAAGAAGCAACTTTAGTTCATACAAATTAATGCCGCCAATTCTTTTTTTCGGACTAATAATTTCATTACTTGCCGGAGCTTTTTTCCAAAAAAAAGAGCCACATACATTTAGTGCAAACTAAATTACCGGGATTCATCTTCCTTGTCGATGCTTAATTCCAGTTGCCTCCTGTTGACGAATTCCATTTCCAATATTTTTTTGTTTTCTCGTCTAATTTATCCATTTTCTTTTTTTTAGAACTTCTGCAAGTTATTAAAGAGGATGAAATTAAGATGACAACAATTAAAGTTAAAATTTTTTTCATGATTTTTATTGTTGTTTCCACAGATTGAATTTTAAAAAAAAGAAACGGAAACTTCATTTTCTTTTTTTACAAAATTAAGATGAACACAAACTTAAAAAAATATAAATCTTTTTACAATTATTTTGACGTTAATTTACCAAGTTGTATTCTCAAATAACCTAATTGAATAAAGGGAATTAACAAACCGCCGAAAAGTATCCATTCAGCGGTTATTGGTGGGTGAGTACTCTGAGTCAAAGCCATAGTAACGCCAGCAACTCCAATACCCATAGTAGATACTTTCACATTTAACACACTTTTTAGGCTTTCAGCACTTCCATTCCGAAGCAAAAACAATTCAATCGCTACTGCAGTTAAACCGCCAGCAATTAAACGAAGCGAAAAAGGGTCAAGAGAAGACCATTCCCATCCCGCAGACGCAATGAGCTTTTCCGGGAAAAAGAATAATGAAAAAGATAAAAATAAATCATTAGCCACATTAAATAAAACTGCTGACTTCAGGTTCTTGGGGATTTCAATTAGTTCGCTCATTTTTTTAGTTGTTAGTGGTTAGTTGTAAGTGGTTAGTATTATCTCGTTTATTGTCTATGTAATTTTGACTACTATTTCCTGTTTTTTTTTCTTTGTCTATTGTTTTGTTGTCTACTGTTTATCATCTCTCTCCACTCTATTAATCAAAGGCTAAACACTAATAACTAATAACTAACCACTAATAACTAACAACTATTTACTTAATTTTTCGTTTATCGCTTTTAACTTATCCGATAATTGCAAACGCGCATAAATTTGTTTTAACGCAATCATTGTATTTCTATCGGTTGGATTGACTTGCAAAGCATTTTCTAATACCGGAATTGCCTTTTCAAACAGTTCGGTAGCTTTAGCATTGACGGCAGCATTTTGAGCCTTATCCATAATGTCGTCCGCTTGTTTATTATACACAACTCCTTGATTGTTGTATAATACTCCTAAATTATATAAGGCATCAAAATTATCAGGTTTTAATTCAATCGCTTTTTTATAATCAGCTTCCGCCATATTAAGAGCGTTTGCATAATCTTTTGGTTTGTCCAAATCCTTACCTGTCGCATCTTTCGGGTTTGCTAAATTATCATAAATATTACCTCTTACTAAATAATAGTTAGCATCATCAGGTCTGGCAGCGATAGCGATATTGAGATTGTTTAATGCTTTCGAACTATTATTGGTTCTTAAAAAATAATTTGCTTCCACAATTGCTAAATTGATATTGTTAGGTTCATCTGCTCTTCCCTTTCGCATTGCAGCTAATCCGGCAACAGTATCTTTCATATTAAAACAAACATTGACTAACGATACATAAGTATTTTCATGAGCATGTTTGGTATCAATCATTTTTTGATAATATTGTTTGGCTTTAGCATATTCATTAGAAAACTCAGCAGACACGCCACAAAAGTATAACAATGTAGTATCGGAATATCCGCTGATTTCATACGCGCGCTCAAAAGAAGTTAAAGCCTTGTCGTAATTTTTAGCATTCAAATTGGCTCTACCTGTATTGTCAAAATAAACTCCAATATTCTTTTCTGTTTTTAATTCGTTACTATATTCGCCTTTAACATCGAGGGCTTTACCTTTTTCAAAAGCCTTGTATGCAATTTCAAGTTCGGTAGTTGGAGTGATTTGAAATACCGCAAACGCTCTCTTAGTTGCATCAGGAATACTCGGGAGTAACAATTCTTCCTGAGCGTTTTTATTTATTTCATACAAGGCAAAATATATTTGTCCTTTGGTGATTTGTATTTTTGGATTATCTTTGGTATCAATATGTTCAGAAGCTAAATCAATATTTTCTTTCGCTTTTTTTAGTGATTCAATATCCTTTGTGGATGTATAATCTTTGTAATAATTGACAGCATTATAACCTTTTGATTTTTGCGAATATGCTGTAAAAACAGATATTATAGCCAATAATACAAGGACAATTTTTTTCATGATAACTATTTTTTAAAAATCCATTTAATAATTTTCTATTTATTCTCGATCTTACTGTTGGATGCTGTCCATTATACACGCACTTCAATTGGTCCAGACATAAGCCCACCGTCAATAATTGCAAGTATTTTAGGAGCAAGTTCTTTTAATGTCAGGTAGCTATTGTCAAAGTCGCGTCTTAATTTCTTGGGAAGATTCTCATCAAGCAGCAGTCGCATAAATTTTTTCAATGTCTTTTGAAGCAATTTCGAGAACTGCTATAGCTTGGTCTTTAGTCACTGTGTCAAAGTCGTCAAGAAAATCGTCAAGAGAGATTCCCTTTTCTAAATGCCAAAAAAGTGATTGTACAGGGACGCGGGTTCCTTTGAAAACTACTTGTCCTCCAAGAATTTCAGGATCTTTTGAAATATAATCTTTAATGTTAGTCATATTGCAAAGATATTAAACTTTGTTGATTTACGATTGTCAGCCCTTAAAAAATAAATTTCGATTTCATTTCTTCCGTAGGAATCATACACGATTCTTTTTTACCAAACCATTTATAACGATTTCTCGAAATAAAATCATACACACCATCTCTTATAAATGTTGGAATGATAATGAATATATACAGTAAGGGATACAAGCCATTCAGGTGTTTGGTAATTCGCAATACCGCAGTTGATTTTATATAGGATTTATTATTTTCTATAAGCACAGCGCTATCTGTTATTGATTCATCAATATTGTATTTCTTTAATAACTCTTCTCCTGTTTTGGATTGAATTGCAGCAAATTTAAAGTGATTTTTTTTATCGTGTGCTATGATAAAATTGACGGATGCATTACAAAAATTGCATACTCCATCAAAAAGAATTATTGCTGTATCGTTTGTTTTATATGACATTGGGGATGTAATTTTTCTTTCGTGAATTTTATTGAACTATTTCTTTTTCAGTTTCTTGATATCCGCTTCTATTTCTTTCAAGTTGCTCTAATTTTTACCATCAGCGGCAGTTGTTCGGAAATTCCGAACAACTGAATTTTCCTCTAACTCTCCTTCAGTAAAATGATTTTTTTATTGTACGCTATAATAAAATTAAAGGAAGCATTACAAAAATTGCATACTCCATCAAAAAGAATTATTGATGTATCGGTTGTTTTATTTGGCATTAGAAATGTAAAGATAGCATTTGAAAATATATTGTATTGTTATTCTATGTATAAGGCGGGACGCCTTGTCAAATGAGACGTAGCGAAAAACGCTACGCCTAAAGCTTCGTAATTTTATTTTTTTATTTTGATACGCTACGGCGAACGAGGCTGGCAATGTCGTATACTTAGAAGTTTTTAGAAGATTTTGTTTGGCTTTGTTCTGTTTTCTTTTCTTCCTCTTGTTGATTTTTAAAATTCTCCTTGTCGATTTTATTTTGAATTAAATCATACATCGGTTTGTCATACGACACACATTTTACATAGAAGCAACCATCCATTTGGTTTTCATAACTGATTTTGTCGTATAACATTTTAATTTTTATCTCAATTATTTTAGTTGCAATTACCCACTTGTAAATTGTCACGCCATCGGGAACATCAAATTTTTGAATCCATCCATACATTGTCTCTTCATATAATCTTTTTTTAGAATGGTCTTTTTCCACATACGCTAAGCTACAGGTTACTTTGTATAAATTAAATGAAGTGTCTGCCGAAAAAATTGGCGCACCGTATTTTAATTTTATTACTTCCACCAGATTGTCAACATACATATAGTCGGTGTAACCGCTACCAAGTTTCGGACTTGTTAAGTTTATCATATAGATTTTCCCTTTCCCTAGATTTTTGATATTGTCGAAATAAAAACTCCCGCCGTGTGGGTCATCTTCTGCAACGAATCTCACTCTTGGAGATGACTCACCATTGTCAGAAAATACTTGTAGGAAGTAGTTGAAACCGTTACCAATTATTTGCTTTTCGTCATTCTTTGAAAACTTTGAAATCGGGTCACCAAAATTAAATTGTCCGTAAGCAATTTTTACTTCTTCTTTTTTTATACTGTCCTCTTTCGCTTTTTGTTTTATGTCAACTGTGTCTTTTTGCACAGTTGTCTGTTTGTCGGCGCTTGTCTGGTTTTTGCACGCAACGACTCCTAAAATCAAAATAAAAAGTAGTTTCTTCATTGTTATTCAATAACAGGTTTGTCATATGCACTTGCCTTGTAAAAAGTTTTATGTTTTGCTTCTAACAGATTGCTAAATGGCATATTCTTAAGCAACTGATATTTTTCAATTAATGGTTTAAATAATTCCCTGCCATATCCTGTAGTCAAACAATTATAAAATAACAACAGCAATTCGTGTGAGGAAAGTTGGGCTCTTACAATGTTTGTATAAGTTTTTTTGTCTGCTATGTCTGAGTTATCAACAACCTTTATCATATTATATAAAAATCGGAAGTAATGACTAACGTCATTTTGATACTCCTGAAAAAAGCCATCGTAGGCACTTTCTATTCTTTCTAAATCGTAATATTGAGTTACGTTTTTATAATCAATAGTCAATTGCTTATAGAAAAATTTAAAACAATCTCTTCCGTGTATTGTTACTATATCAAATTCATATTTCTCTTTAGTTGTTGCACCACCCATAATATTTTTTCTCTCACGTTTTACAATATCAATGCTATTAACAATTGTATTATGTTGATTTAATAAATTAAAAAAAGTGTTTTCAAACTGTTGTTTTTTAATACTTGCGGTTTGTTGGGTTAAGAGTAATCTGCTTTCGCGGAGTTCTTCCTTTTGTGATTTGTAAGTCAAATACAATAAAATAAAAGCAGAAACTGAAAGAATTGGTGTTGAAATTCCACCGACAAAAGTTCCCAAATCATTGTATTTACTTGTGTTTAGTCGTCCTCCGAATATTTCAATTCCATCTAATTTGTAGTAGGGGAGGAAAATAGAAATAAAACCTAATGCTAATAAAATCCAAGCTGAAATTATTCCCCAATCTTTTTTATTATCCATTTTCTGTCTGTCGTTGTATGTTCGTTAGGTGCGGTCTTACAATTACTGCTAACTTATTTATGTAGGAAGTTTTCCAGAAAAAAACTTCCTCCTATTTTCATATACTACAAATATAGAAGGATTTTTTATTTTTTATTTTCTAAAATTCATTGGCACTATTATTTTAAAACTAATATTTCTGCCCATATTATAAATGCCGCTTCTGCCTGTGCTGTTGTTTGGATAATTATCAAAATATTTTAATCTGCTCATATTCGATTGGTATGCTATATCAGCTAAATTAGTACCAATAATAGTAAAAGTAAAAATCGTATTGCCTTTTTTATTTACAATATCTGTTCCTGCTCCCGCATCAATTAATGTATAGCAGGGAGTTTTTGTTTCCGTTTCATTAGCCAGATACGCATGGTTTTGAGCCGCATAATATTGCAGCCCAATTTTCACATAAATATTGCTGAAGCAAAAAACTTTTTTGCTGATGCTCGCTCTTAACCCTGAATTGGTATGAACCGGCGGAATAAAAGGTAAATACTTAGAACTGTCATTTATCATTGCGCCGTTACCTCCTTTGTTTACAGCATAAATAACCGATACGGAATTTTCGAAATGCAACCAATCAAACGGATGCGGATGTATATCAAAACTAAATTCTCCACCATACAGTTGTGCGTTTGTTTGTCTGAACTTATATACCGGAAAGGCATTTCCGTCCTGATGGAAAAGAGAATCCCCTCCGTTTGCACTCAACAATTTTTCATTATAAATATAATTGCTGATAGTATTTTCAAACACTTCGATGCTTCCGGAAATATGTTTACTGTCTAAAAATATTCCCACATCTTTCTGCAAACTGAACTCAGGTTTAAAATTTGCATCGCCTAATTGTTCCAGCCCCGTGCCCGGATGAACCCCTTTTGCGGCTATCTCAAAAACATTGGGTGCTCTGTAACCACGCGCTACATTTGCTTTTAAAGCTATGTTATCATTTATATTATAGGTTGCTCCAAAACTTCCGCTGAAACCTTTAAAGGTATGTTTGTAATAATTAAATTGTTTTACAACTGATGTATCAGATGGATTGTAAGCTGTATTCATATCAAAACCTGTAACAGAATTAGGTTTTGAAAACATCGAATCATTCTCAAAAAATCTTATGTCATAACGCGCACCGGTTGCTATATCCAATTTTCCGAATGTTTTTTTTAAGTGAATAAACGGACCAACATCAAAAGAATGATAATTGGGAATAACAAATTCCGTTCCTTTGGAAGCATTATTATTTTGGTACATTCCATTGACACCAATCGTAGATTCTATTCCTCTTATTTCAGGCAAATGAAATTTTACATCGTAAGAATAAACATTTAATATCAGGTAAAGTCCTGCTAAATCAGGATATAGCGGATGACTGAATTCTCGGCGAATACTTTGTTGCGCTCCCAGGTTCAATGTGATTTTACTTTTACCGATTATAAAATTGCTTGCCGAATATACTCTGTAATGCTGAACATGCTGATGCAGCACGCCAATCGTGTAAGAGTTCAATTCTTGATTACTAACAATAGGTCGAAAATTATCTGCTTCACTTATTTGTTTAGTAAATTGTCTTGTTACTGAATCGCGGCTGCCATCAGGGATTTCCTGTAGATTATCATACACACTAAAATTGAGATGCGAATATCCCCAAGCCCTTTGTAATCCAATATAAGCGTTAACATCATTCTCATTATATTTTGTTCCGTAAACTCTTCCATCATATTTATTTTGATAATTTGTGGCTTGTTTATGCGAGCCACGCAGTCCCCATACAAAGCCTTTATTATTTCCATCAAGCGTTATGGAACTTGCTATCTGCTTATTATTCGTTTGATAATTAGTTAGAAGATTTCCTTTAATTGTCCCTTCAGGAACGGGATTGGAAGGAAGCAAATTAACCACGCCTGCAAGCGCATCCGAGCCGTACATTAAACTTGCAGGACCTTTGATTACCTCAATACGGTCAATCAAAAACTGGTCAATTTCTATTCCATGTTCATCTCCCCACTGTTGCCCTTCCTGCCTGATGCCGTTAAACATGGTGAGTACGCGGTTGTATCCCAGCCCACGTATGTAAGGCTTTGAAACATTCGGACCTGTTGATAAGGTGCTTACTCCCGGAACTTTGTTTAATGATTCAATAATATTAGTTGATGAATTTTGAGATAAATATTGTTGGTTGATAACGACCATTGGCACAGGGTTCCGTTTTATTTCCGTCGCTCTTGATGTTCCTGTTACCACTACTTCATTTATTTCTTTTATTGAAGGTTCCAATTCAAAATCTTTGATGGAGGTTATTGATAAATCAACAGTTTCAATAATTGATTTGTATCCTAAAAAACTTACCTGAATAAGAATTTTTGTTTGTGGTAAATTATTTATTTTATAAGTGCCATCAATGCTTGTAACAGTTCCTGTTTTTAAATCGGGAATATAAATGGTAACTCCCGGAAGGGTTGTTCCTGTTAGTTTATCGGTTACTTTACCCGATAATGAAGTATTTTGAAATTCATTAAAAGACTTTGCAGAAACACTATTTGTAATCAACATAGTGATTGCAAATAATAAGTAAATATTTTTTTTCATTTGGATTTTTTTTGCTTAATTGTTTTTAAATAAATAAAGTTCAACCTTACTTTAAAGGGCTGAAAAAAATTAATTAAACACAACGTGTTTAATTAGACAATTAGGCAATAGGAGGAGCTCTGGCAGGAAGATATTGAAACGCATCAAGAGTATTTATACTTTCAATAAAAGGAAGAAATAAAAAATGCTGAACAGAAATATGAAGTTGGAAATCTGTTGTAACAAGGTAAGTGGAATTTGTAATCGTTAATTCACAAATAGCGCAATGGTGTTCTGCCTTGTGAAAATGTTTGTCGGTAGCGGTACAATGGATATCTGCTTTGTGTTCAAATGCATGTATGCCTTTCTCCAGCATTGGGAAAATAAAAAGGAGCAGAAAAAAGATTGATAAATATTTTTTTATTTGTTGCTGCATTTGTTTTGAATGACAAAAAATAATTTTACAAATGTACATAATATTTTGAACAAGGATGAGAAAAATACGCTGTGAACATCTCGCCGGAAAAACATTTTGAAACCATTAAATCAGCACTTATTCGTTTGTTTGTTTTTGTATATTTGTAAAGATTTTGAAAATTCTTTTTTATGAAACGACCCATCAGAGTTTTGATTGCAAAAGTTGGTCTTGACGGACACGACAGAGGAGCGAAAGTAATTGCATCTTTTTTGCGTGATGCAGGTATGGAAGTAATTTATACCGGATTGAGGCAAACTCCTGAAATGGTTGTTAATGCAGCTTTACAGGAAGATGTGGACGCGATTGGTATTAGCATTCTTTCCGGCGCGCACAATACTATTTTCCCAAAAATAATTACCTTGATGAAAGAGAAAGGATTAAATGATGTATTGCTTACAGGCGGTGGAATTATTCCTGATAAAGATATTTTAAAACTAAATGAACTTGGGGTAGGAAAACTTTTTCCGCCGGGAACGGATACTAAAGAAATCATTAATTACATTACCAATTACGTACAAGAACATCGCAATTTTTAACAAACAAATACATATTTTATGAACTACGAAAATCTTTTAACATCAATTGATAATGGTATTTTGACTATTACTATTAATCGTCCGGATAAATTAAATGCTCTGAACAAAAAAACTGTTGAGGAAATGGGCGTTGCAATGAAAGATGCAAAAGCAAATGCAGAAGTAAAAGCGATAATTATAACCGGAGCCGGACAAAAATCATTTGTTGCAGGTGCTGATATTGCTGAGTTTATTGGTCGTTCTGTTGAACAAGGTAAAATTATTGCTCAGGCAGGTCAGAATATTTTTAAAGAAATTGAAAATTGTCCCAAGCCGGTTATTGCCGCCGTTAACGGATTTGCTTTAGGCGGTGGCTGTGAACTTTCGATGGCTTGTCATTTACGTGTTGCAAGTGACAACGCAAAATTCGGACAACCGGAAGTTAATCTCGGTTTGATTGCCGGATACGGCGGAACACAGCGTTTAATCCAATATATTGGTAAAACAAAAGCAATGGAATTACACATGACAGGCGATATGTTGAATGCTGAACAAGCGTTGAATTTAGGTTTAGTAAATTATGTAGTGCCTCAAGATCAGCTAATACCAAAATGTTTAGAGTTGTTGGCAAAAATCAGAAGTAAATCACCAAGAGCTATAATGGGCGTGATAAATAGTGTTAACGCCTATTTTGAAACCGGTGTTGATGGTTTTAATACTGAAATTGAAGAGTTCGCAAATTGCTTTGCTACCGAAGATTTTAAAGAAGGTACCAGCGCATTTATTGAAAAAAGAAAAGCTAATTTTACAGGAAAATAATTACAAATGACGTGCTGATGTGCTAATTAACTGATGTGCTGATTAAAAATGCGCTACTTAAAACGATAATTAAATAATGTTGCAATTCTTGAATCAGCACATCAGCACATCATTTCATCAGCACATCGTCTTATGAATCAGCTCAAAAACCTCGCATCACAAACTGCTATTTATGGCTTACCTACCATTGTCGGGCGTTTGTTGAATTATTTTCTTACACCACTTTACACTTATTTATTTTCCACATCCGAATTTGGCGATGTAACCTCAGCTTATGCTTATGTTTCCTTTCTCTTGGTATTTTTAACTTATGGGATGGAAACTACACTTTTCCGTTTCTCTCAAACAGAAACTGAAAAAGAAAAAGTATATACTACTGCCTTAGTTTCACTTTTTTTTTCCTCCGCAATTTTTATTTTAGTAACAAGTTTTTTTGCAAACCCAATCGCCGAAACACTTAAGTTTTCAGGTCATCCGGAATATGTAATTTGGTTCGCAATCATTTTGGGTTGCGATGCGCTTGCCGCTATTCCCTTTGCACAGCTCCGTTTACAAAATAAAGCCAAACGATTTGCAATTATAAGATCATTGAATATTGCTATCAATATTGGATTGAATTTATTTTTTCTTGCTTTTTGCAAAAGTGTTTACGATGCTCCCGAATCAATTTATAAACCTTTTGTTGAAACGATTTATAATCCCGCAATCGGCATTGGATATATTTTTATTTCCAACCTCTTTGCAAGCGTGATCACACTGCTATTATTGAGTCCTGAAATTATTATGGTTAAATGGAAAATGGATACCGCACTTTGGAAACAGATGATGAAATACGGACTTCCTTTGCTCATAGCTGGTTTAGCCGGTATGGCAAATGAAACACTTGATAGAGTTTTAATTCCACATCTTCTTCCTGAAGCAATCGGGAAAAGTCAAAATGGAATATATGGCGCTTGTTATAAGGTTGCTATACTGATGACTATTTTTATTCAAGCGTTCCGATTTGCTGTTGAACCATTTTTTTTCAACCATTCAAAAGAAGCGGATTCTAAAAAAACAATTGCTATAATTATGAAGTATTTTGTGATTATTTGTTCTGTAATATTTCTTGGAACAATGATGAATATGGCTTGGATACAGTATTTTGTTGGTGAAAAATTCAGAGAAGGTTTGGATGTTGTACCAATATTATTGCTTGCAAATTTGTTTCTTGGTATTTTTATCAACCAATCTATTTGGTATAAACTTACCGGAAAAACTAATTATGGCGCAATGCTTACTATTTTTGGCGCCATCATTACTATTACACTTAATATTTATTGGATACCGCGTTATGGATATATAGGCTCGGCTTGGGCTACGCTCATTTGTTACGCTTCAATGATGGTGGCATCCTATTTTTTAGGAAATAAACATTACCCTGTTGATTATGATTTAAAACACATACTTGGCTACTTAGGAATATCATTAACTTTGTATTTTATCAGTATTTTTATTAAAACTGAATCAGCATCTGTTAATTTATTTTTGAATAATTTAATGTTATTCGGATTTATAATGATGCTCTGGAAATTAGAAGGGAAAGGACTTTCGCGACAATAGCGTTTGTATATTTAATTTATTGAATTATTAGAAAGCCAATTTATAGCGTCATTGCGAAACTTTTTCAGTCGAAGCAATCTCAAAAAATAATGTATGAGATTGCTTCGTGCCTCGCAATTACGTATTGAATAAAGCGTTTTCATAAAAAAACTTATTGAATTTTAACTTATGTAAAGTACTTGAAAATAAAAATTATAAATAAATCGAAACACGAATTACCGGATTATGCCACCAATGGAGCAGCTGGTATGGATTTGCGTGCCAATATCGAAGAACCGATTGTTTTAAAATCCTTGGAAAGAACATTGGTATCAACCGGTTTGTTTTTGGAAGTACCTGTTGGATATGAAGCGCAAATTCGTCCGCGAAGTGGCTTGGCATTTAAAAATGGAATAACCGTTCTTAATTCGCCGGGTACTATTGATGCTGATTACAGAGGAGAAATAAAAGTAATTTTGGTAAATATTTCTAATCAGAATTTTATTATTAATGATGGTGAACGAGTGGCGCAAATGATTATTGCAAAACACGAACAAGCCGAATGGATTGAAGTAGAACAATTGATTGAAACAGAACGCGGAGCCGGGGGTTTCGGACATACAGGAAAAAAATAAGAAGCCCTCCCGACCTCCCTAAAGGGAGGAGAGTAGGACATAAACTAAATGTATAAACAAATTTTAAATTAACAATTAATTTTTCACCAACACCCCCTACCCTTCCTTTAGGGAAGGGGATTAAGGGATGGGGCAAAACTTTATGAAAATAATTATTCCGATGGCGGGCATGGGCAAACGTATGCGCCCGCATACACTCACAACACCAAAACCTTTGATTCCGATTGCCGGAAAACCAATGGTACAGCATATTGTAGAAGACATCATAAAAGTATGTGATGAACAAGTTGACGAAATTGCTTTTATTATTAATCGTCAATTTGAAAAAGAAGCTGAAAATAATTTGATTGTTGTAGCAAATAATTTTGGCGCAAAGGGTAGTATTTATTACCAAGACGAAGCGCTTGGCACAGCTCACGCAATAATGTGCGCGAAGGATTGCTTAACAGGAAAAGTAGTTGTTGCCTTTGCGGATACTCTTTTTATAGCGAATTTTAAAATGGATTCTTCGCAGGAAGGAATTATTTGGGTGCAAAAAGTAGATGACCCGAAACCTTTTGGCGTTGTGAAATTAGATGCCAATAATGTGATAACAGAGTTTGTAGAAAAGCCTCAGAAATTTGTTTCCGACCTCGCTATTATCGGTATTTATTATTTTAAAGATGGTGAATATCTAAAACGTGAATTACAATTTTTACTCGACAATAAAATTACCGACAAGGGTGAATATCAATTGACCAATGCGCTTGAAAATATGAAAGCGAAAGGAACAAAGTTTGTTTCCGGTAAAGTAACAGAGTGGCTCGATTGCGGAAATAAAGATGCAACAGTTTATACCAATCAACGCATTTTAGAAGTGAATAAAAATTCAGTTCGTCAATCAAAATTTATCAATCAAAATTCTACCATTATAGAGCCTTGTTTTATTGGTGAAAATGTACAACTTATTAATTCAACTGTTGGTCCATATCTTTCCATCGGTGAAAATTCTATCATTGAAAATTCTGTTGTAAAAAATTGTATTATTCAAACGAACAGTAAAATTTTAAATGCGGAATTAAGCAATTCTATGATTGGTAATTATGCTGAATTCACAGGAAAATCAAGCAATATGAGCATTGGTGATTATAACACTATCCGATAAATACATTAAACAAATTTATTTTTTTTAATACAAATTTTTTTGAAAAAATTTAATTTCCCTTCCTGTTCATTTCACACACGTTTTTTGCTTGTTGTGTTGGTCATGAATTTTTTTATTTCCTGCAAAACATTACAAACAAATTCGACGAATAAAAAGGGATCAAAACAATCAGATCAAAATAATTTATCAGGCAAAGACAGAGTTGAATTTGAATATCATTTTTTTAACGCTGATAAAGAGAAAATTTTAGGAAACTATGATGTAGCCGAATCGCTTTATTTGCAGGCTTTACACATAGATCCGAATAGTGCGGCAACATTATATGAATTGGCTAATATTTATGCGTTCCAAAATAATAAACATAAGGCTTTATTATACAGTAAAAAAGCCGCACAACTCGACCCTAAAAATGCGTGGTATCAATCACTCTATATTGAATGTTTAAAAGACGATAAACAATATTATGAAGTTATAAAAGTATATCAAAAATTGCTAAAGGAATATCCTGAACGCATTGAATATTATTACGAAATCGCCAATGTTTATTTAATCTTAAACAAAGCAAAGGAAGCAATAAAAGTGTACGATGAAATAGAAAAGAGGATGGGTGTTACTGATGATGCATCTATGCAAAAAATTAGAATTTTCAGGGCGACTAATAATTTTGAAAAAGCCGTTGCCGAAGTACAAAAATTAATTAAAACATTCCCTAAAGAAGGTAAATATTATGGCATTTTAGGTGAGTTGTATCAAAGTAAAGGACAAAGCGAAAAAGCCTTGGCGGCATATACTGATTTACTTAAATTGGATCCTGAAAACCCTTACGCGCATTTAACATTAGCTGATTATTATCGGAACCAAAATCAAAAGGATAAAGCTTTTGATGAAATAAAAACTGCTTTTAAAAGCAAAGAATTGGATATTGATATAAAGGTTAAAATTCTTTTATCTTACTATTCTATTACCGAAACTTATACTGAATTGAAATCGGATGCTGATGAATTATGCAAAATAATTGTAGAGGTACATTCTGATGACGCAAAGGCATTTTCGATTTACGGCGATTTTTTATATCGCGATAAAAAATTAGAAGACGCCAGAACACAATACAGAAAGGCGATTGCATTGGACAAAGAAAAGTATGCGCTTTGGAATCAACTGTTAATAATTGATTCGGAATTAAATGATTTTGTTGCAATGCAAAAAGAAAGTAAAGAAGCGATGGAACTATTTCCTAATCAAGCATTGCCTTATTTTTTAAATGGAGCTGCCAATATTCATCTGAAAAAATTTAAGGAGGCTGTTGCATCTTTAAATGAAGGGAAAGAATTTGTTTATGATAATGAAAGTTTTCTTTCCCAATTTTATGCAAACATAGGAGACGCTCAAAATCAACTAAAAAACTATGTAGCTTCGGATTCAGCGTATGACAAGGCATTGGACTTAGATCCAAAAAACACTTACGTGTTAAATAATTACGCTTATTATTTATCAGTTCGAAATATGATGTTGGAAAAAGCCGAAGCTATGTCTAAAAAAAGTCTTGAAATAGAGCCTAGCAGCAATTCTTATCAAGATACGTATGGTTGGATTTTATATCAGATGAAAAAATATGATGAAGCGAAACTTTGGATTGGTAAAGCGATTGCAAATGGCGGCAGCGAAAGTGGAACATTGCTCGAACATTATGGAGATGTATTATATAAACTTAACGATATTGAAAATGCTTTAAAATTTTGGATAGATGCTAAAAAAGCGGGTGGTACCACTGATTTGATTGATAAAAAAATTGCTGACAAAAAACTTTATGAATAATTCTTTTGTTCGATTTTTTATTTTGCTTGCTTATTTCCCTTTGAAAATGGGCTTAGGGGGATTATTTCTTTTATTGCTTTTTTTAACTTCCTGTAAACATCAACAAAAAATTATACATCCTGTTACCAAATGTAATTTGGATTATAAAAACGCTAAAACATTGACAACGAAATTAAAATCGAATGAGTTTCATTTTAATAAAATCAATGCAAAGTTAAATGTAGAAACCTATATAGACAGTGTTTCCAGCACATTCAATGTTTCGTTGCGTGTAAAAAATGACAGCTTAATTTGGATGTCAATCTCTAAATTAGGAATTGAAGGAGCGAGAGTATTGATTACTAAGGATTCTGTATATTTTATGAATCGGATTGATAACAAATATTTTAAAGGAGATTATTCATACATCAGTAAATTATTAAATACCCAGTTGGATTACGAAATGCTGCAATCATTGTTAATTGGCAATAGTGTGGAGTTTTATGATGAAGATGAAAAAATAAAAGCTAACATTAATAATTGCCAATATACCCTTGGAACTATCCGAAAATATAAGCTTCGTAAAGTGATGCAAAAAGGAAAAGAATTGAAAGAGCCGGCACAAAGTATTTATTTGACACCTGAAACATATAAAATTTCTCGCATTGTGTTTTTTGAATTTAACCCAGACCGCAGTTTTGATGCAAATTTTCACGATTACACGAAAGTGGATTCAACACAACTGTTTCCGTTAAAAATGAATTTTACAATTAAGGCTCAAAAAAACTTAAATATATCTATTGATTATTCTAAAATTCAATTAAAAGAAGAACAAAATTTTCCTTTTAAAATTCCGAGTAATTATGAACAAATTATTTACAAAGAAAAACAATAGGAGACTTGCTTTTATTGTGATTTGGTATTTGGCAATGCTGAATACAAGTAATTGCTTTGCTCAAAAACAATCGAAAGAATATTTAGAAAATAAAAAAAAACAATTGCAAAATGAAATAAAATACACCAATGAATTACTCAACGAAACCAAAAAAAATAAACGACTTTCGTTAAATCAACTCGTAACATTAAATAAAAAAATAAGCGTGCGCGAAGAGTTAATTTCAACGATTAACTCTGAAATCAAAGTACTCAATCGTCAAATAAACGAAAATAACGATTCTATTAATGTACTGCAAAATGATTTATTAAAATTAAAAGCGGAGTATGCTAAAATGATTTATTACGCATATAAAAATCAAGATGCATACAGTCGGTTGATGTTTATTTTTGCTTCCAATGATTTTCAACAAGCATTTATGCGATTAAAATATCTTCAGCAATACAGTGATTATCGGCATAAACAAGCGGAATTAATTACAAAAACAAAAACAGTATTGAATGAAAAAATTCAGGCATTAGAAGCGAAAAAATCTGACCAGCGTATTTTACTGACAAGTGAACAAGCCGAAAAACAAAATCTTTCGACCGAAAAAATGGAGAAAGAGCATGTGTTTTCCCAACTTCAGGAGCAAGAAAGTAAACTTAAAAAAGATTTGAAGAAAAAGAAAGCCTCCGCTGAAAAATTTCAACAAGCCATCTTGCAAATCATTCAAAAGGAACTTGAAAAAGCACAAAACGAAGCGGTAAAAGCAAACAAAGATAAACCACAAAAATTAGTTTTAACTCCTGAATCACAAATACTCTCCAATTCATTTGCCAGCAATAAAAGCAGACTTCCTTGGCCTGTTGTAAAAGGCATTATCAGTGAACATTTTGGAGTTCACCCGCATCCATCAATGCCCAATATTGATATCAATAACAATGGTGTTGATATTACAACAAATACAGGTTCTTTAGCGCGTGCAGTATTTGATGGAGAGGTGAAAGCTATAGTAAATATGCCTGGTTCAGGTAAATTTATTTTAATTCGTCACGGCGAATTTTTAACAATATATTCTAACCTAAAAGATATTTATGTTAAAGTGGGTGATATGGTAAAAACAAAACAACAAATTGCTTCTATTATTTACGATGATGAAGATTCTAATACTATTTTGCATTTTGAATTATGGAAAGGGCAAATTAAATTTAACCCCGAAGATTGGCTGTTTAAGAATAATTAATATATCAATATTTTATTACCTTTGTAAAACATTTAAAACTCAAACAACATGTTAAATAGCATATTAGGCATTTTCGGACTTGGTGGTTCTGAAATGATAGTAGTTTTGGTAATTGTTTTATTGCTTTTTGGCGGTAAAAAAATTCCAGAACTAATGAAAGGATTAGGTAAAGGAATGAAAGATTTTAAGGATGCATCTAAGGGTGTTGACGCTGAAAACAGCAGTTCTACCACTCCTGAGAAAAAAGATTAATATTTTTTTATCCTTCCTACTCCTTTTCCCCTGCAATGTAGGGGATTTTGTATTTATTATTATTTTCATTCTCCCCATTTGTGAAAACTTACAATTCTCTTTCAGAAGTTCAATTCGATTTATTCAACAACAAAATTACTTGTGTTGAACTTACTCAAACCTATATAAATCGCATCAATGCGAATAAACATTTGAATGCGTTTTTAGAAATTTTTGAAAAATCAGCGATAGAAAAAGCACAATCCGTTGATGAAAAAATAAAAAACAAAACAGCCGGAAAGCTTGCAGGAATGGTGATTGCCATCAAAGATAATATTTGTTATACAAATCATAAACTTTCAGCAGCGTCAAAAATGTTAGAAGGTTTTGAATCACTTTTCAGTGCAACAGTTGTTGAACGATTATTAGCTGAAGATGCAATTATTATTGGTCGCACTAATTGTGATGAATTTGCAATGGGCAGTTCCACTGAAAATTCCGCTTTCGGAAATGTATTAAATCCACACAACCTAAAATATGTTCCCGGTGGTTCATCCGGTGGCTCTGCTGTTGCTGTTGCTGCTGATTTATGTCTTGCCGCACTTGGAACAGATACAGGAGGTTCTATTCGTCAGCCTGCATCTTTTTGTGGGGTGGTAGGCTTAAAGCCAACATATTCAAGGGTTTCCCGCTATGGCGCCATTGCTTACGCATCATCGTTTGACCAAATTGGTCCGATTACTAAAAACATTGATGATGCAGCAATCATTATGGAAATCATTTCAGGTAAAGATGAATATGACAGCACTGTTTCCTCAAAACCAGTTCCTGAATATTCAAAGGAATTAAATACAAGAAACAAAAAATTTCGACTCGCATATTTTAAAAATTGTTTGGAAAGCAATGGGTTAAATGTTGAAATTAAAACTCGTATCAATGAAATTATAAATAAACTTAAAACTGCCGGACACATTGTTGAAGCAGTTGATTTTCCTTATCTGGATTATTTAGTTCCAACTTATTATGTTTTAACAACAGCCGAATCTTCTTCCAATTTGGCTCGTTATGATGGAGTACATTATGGTTACAGAAGCCCTAATTCTACTGACCTTGAATCAGTTTATAAAAAATCGAGGACGGAAGGTTTTGGAGCTGAAGTGAAACGAAGAATTATGCTTGGAACTTTTGTATTAAGCTCGGGATATTATGATGCATATTATTCCAAAGCACAACGTGTTCGCAGATTATTAAAAAATAAAACTAATGAAATTTTATCTGATTATGATTTTATTATTTTACCTACAACGCCTGGAACAGCTTTTAAAATCGGACAAAAAAGCGCTGACCCGATAACAATGTATTTGGAAGATATTTATACTGTTCAAGCTAATATTACAGGACTTCCCGCTATTTCTTTACCTGTCGGAAAACATTCTAACGGTATGCCTTTTGGCGTTCAACTTATTTCAAAAAATTTTTCCGAATCAAATTTATTATCCTTCTCAAAATATTTTATGGATACATTTTAATTTTTTTGTATCTTCATTTCACCAATATGAAAAAGCATCCTAAAATTTTATTTTGTATCACGATTTTCTTTGTTTTTTGGGGAACCGGAAATATTTTTCATGGTTTTTCTCAAGTAAGTTATGAACCTGCAACAATAGAGGATGACCCTATCGTTGCTGCGTTAGATAGTCTTTATAAATTAGATTTATTTGAAAGAGGATATGAAAAAGTAAATTATACAATCAATCCCAAATATAATTTTAAGTTCGATTCTGTTCCTCATTATGATGAAATTGTTTATGAAGCACGTTTGATGAAATTAGATGCCGCTTCTCCTTTTGATTTGCAATATAATAGCGTTGTTCAAGGATACATTAACATGTATATTATGCGCAAACGCGAATTAGTTTCAAGAGTGATGGCGCTATCGCAATTATATTTTCCTTTATTTGAGGCAGCCTTGGATAAATATAATTTGCCTTTAGAACTCAAATATCTGGCAATTTGTGAATCGGCATTAAACCCAATGGCAAAAAGCAGAGCAGGTGCAATGGGCTTATGGCAATTTATGTATCCAACCGGTAAAATGTTCGGATTAAAAGTATCATCATACATTGATGAGCGTTGCGATCCTTATAAATCCACAACTGCAGCGTGTGAATATTTTCAATATTTGTATAATATGTTTGGCGATTGGGATTTAGTGCTTGCGGCATACAACTGTGGTCCTGGAAACGTATATAAGGCTATTCGCAGAAGTGGCGGAAAGAAAACGTATTGGGAGATTCGTTCGTTTTTACCGAAAGAAACACAAGGATATATTCCTGCATTTATTGCGGTAAATTATATTATGAATTACACTTCCGAACATAATATCCGATCTGCAATTCCTAAAAAAATATTTTTACAAGTGGATACTGTTATAGTAAAAAAACAACTTTCTTTTTATCAAATTTCTTCTATGCTCAATATTCCTGAAGAAGAACTGCAATACTTAAATCCATGTTATAGAAAGCGTGTGATTCCTGTAGTGGACGGACAACTTAGCATATTAACACTTCCGGCAAACAAAATGGGAATGTTTGTAAATAATGAAGCAAACATCTACAATTATTTAAGAAAGGATGTGGTTATCAGTCAAGATTTGTTGATTGAAAAACAAACTTCCAAAATGTACATTGTTAAACGTGGCGAGAATCTAAATGCGATAGCTAAAAAAAATGGTTGCACAGTTGCCGATATAAAAAATTGGAATTTTATTTCATCCAATTCTGTTCGTCCGGGAAAAAAATTAATCCTTTACATGAATGCTAAAAAACCGGCAGAAAAAAATATAGTTATTCCAACTGAAATTAAATTATCATCTCCGAAGGATTCAAAAGAAATTAGCGAATTAACTGAAAGTACCACAAAAACTGATAATTCAGGAGGTTTTAAATATTACACTATTGAAAAAGGAGATTCATTATATAGGATAGCATTAAAGAATAAAACTACCGTTGAAGAAATCCGGCGCTTAAATAATTTTGGTATTCATTATAATTTATTGCCCGGAAAAAAAGTAAAAGTTGGGGTGATGTAAAAAAATTAAGACTAATTGGTATCGTCATTTCCCGGATCAAAAATATATCTTAGCGTAAATGAAAATAAAATATTATCCCCTTTATTATAAGTGTACCAAATAAAACTATTGATTTGCTTCTGATTTTTGACTGCTGCAATAATGGAATTGGAGAAACGAACATTAAAGTAAAGATTTTTTAATATCCTCGATCCCACTCCTATGTTCAAAGCCACCTCATTGTTCCGGAAATTACCATCATAATAATAAGGACTACTGCTAACTACTTTTATTCCTACTAATCTTCCATAAGAAGGACCTGCTTCAAGATAAAATCGATCAACAGGTTTTTTATTGATATTGAATTGTAAATTGTGCCGAAACATTACCGGTACTTCAACAT
>ODAK010001039.1_pt1 | contig 31108 bp, 31 predicted proteins | sample 1539591 | NCBI WGS metagenome assembly ODAK01 (sample SAMEA3539303, study PRJEB22396) | soil metagenome | biome: tundra; feature: field; material: soil | place: USA | collected 2010-05 | depth 0.15 m
CTGCGCTCCGACGGCGAAACCACCCGCACCCTTAGCTACCCCTCCAGCAACACTAAAGGCCCCGGCACCCTCTGGGACGCCCCCGGCATGCAGCGCATCAAGATTCCATTCGGGGGCCTCGACGCGGCGCAGCTGGAAATGCTCGCCGATCTTTGCGAGGAGTATTCCGATAACATCGCGCACGTCACCACCCGCCAGGATATCCAGCTCCACTACATCCACATTGAAGACACCCCCGCGCTGATGCGCCGCCTCGCCTCCGTCGGCATCACGACTCGCGAAGCCTGCGGCAACTCTGTCCGCAATGTCACTGCCTGCCCCATCGCCGGCGTCTGCCGCGAGCAGACCTTTGACGTCACGCCCTACGCCAAAGCCATCACTTACTTCATGCTTGGCCACCCGGACGCCCAGGCCTTCGGCCGCAAGTTCAAAATCGCGTTCTCAGGGTGCAAAGAGAATGCCTGCGCGCTTGTGCGGCTGCACGATTTCGGCGCCATCGCCGTTACCAAAGAAATCGACGGTCAGACGAAACGTGGCTTCGAACTCTGGGTCGGCGGCGGCCTCGGCCCCGTCCCGCAGCAGGCCCGCCTCTACGACGAATTCGTCGCGGAAGAGGAAATCCTACCGATCTGCCAAGCCATCGCCCGCGTTTTCGCCCGACTCGGCGAAAAGAAGAACCGCAACACTGCGCGCCTGAAGTTCCTTGTCAGCAAACTCGGCATCGACGAATTCAAGCGGCTCGTCATCGCGGAACGCGAGGTCCTGCCTTACGATTCCCGCTGGACGGACTACATCAAAGACGCCCCAGGCTATGCCGAGCAGCCGCTCAAGCCGCCTTCCCTGCTCCAGATCGCGTCGTTGAACGGCAGCAAACCTGAGGGTTTCGACAAATGGCACACGAACAACGTCTACCACCAGCGGCAGGAAGGCTACGCCACTGTCACCATCGCGCTGCCTCTCGGCGACATCACCGCCAGCCAGCTCCGCCTCGTCGCCGACGTTTCCCGCAAGTATCTTAAAGAGACCATCCGCAGCACCGTCGAACAGAATCTTGTCCTCCGCTGGGTCAGCGAGACCGACCTCCCCGCACTTTATACCGAACTGAAATCCGCCGGCCTCGCCACGCCGGTCGCAGGCACTATCGTCGACGTGTCTTCCTGCCCCGGCACCGATACCTGCAAACTTGGCATCGCGTCTTCCCGAGGTTTGGCCGGCGAACTTCGTACCCGCCTTGCGGCAAAGAATGCAGAGCTCGACGAAGCTATCGGCGGCCTGCGCATCAAGGTCAGCGGCTGCTTCAACTCCTGCGGCCAGCACCACGCGGCCGACCTCGGCTTCTACGGCGTCAGCCGTAACAAGAACGGCTACACCGTGCCGCACTTCCAGGTGCTGCTCGGCGGCGAGTGGACCAATAACGCAGGCTCTTACGGCCTCGCCATCGGCGCCGTACCCTCGAAAAAGATTCCTGAAACAGTCGATCGCATCACGGGCCGTTACCGTTCCGATCGCCTGGCCAACGAAACGTTCCAGGCCTTCATCAAGCGCATCGGCAAAGCCGAGTGTAAGAAGATGCTGGACGAATTCACCGCCGTGCCACCGCACGATGAAGACCCGTCCTATTACAGCGACTGGGGCGATCCCCGCGAATTTTCCATCGGCGATATCGGCATCGGCGAATGCGCAGGTGAGGTCGTGTTCCCCATCGATTTCGAACTGGTCGCCTGCGAGCGCGAAGCGTTCGAAGCACAACTCGAACTGGAAGCCGGCCGCATCGAGAAGGCCTCACGCATGGCTTACAAATCCATGCTGCACGGCGCGCAGGCGCTGCTCAAATTCAAGTTCCTGATCGCCCCCGAAGATCCCGACAAAATCGTGGACGAATTCCGTACGCAGTTCTTCGACACCGAGATTTTCTTCGATCCGTTCGTGCGCGGTAAATTCGCGCAGGACTTCTTCCGCGCGCACGAAGAAGCCGCCACGCCTCGCTCGCCGGAGACCGCGCATCAACTCATTGAGGAAGCCCAATTGTTTATCGAAGCCTGTTACAGTTGCCACGCGCGCATGACGGCAGTCCCGGCAAAGGCGACTGTTTAATGAACGTGGATTCTATTCAACACATCAATCTCAAGATCTTCATCGAGAACCCGGAAGCGATCGACCTCGCCGATGCCGTCGGTGTCTTCCATCGCTGGATCAAGAACACGGTCTGCCCCGAGATGCTGGTCGATGTCGCGGACTATCTCCATGTCCCCGCCGGCCCTGGCGTTCTCCTGATCGGACACGAAGCGAACTACAGCTTCGACGATCGTGACAGCCGCCCCGGGCTTCTCTACAACCGCAAAGCCACGCTCGACGGAACATTCCAGTCGCGCCTCGCACAGGCGCACGAAACTGCCCTGACGGCCTGCGACCGCCTCGAAAAGGACCCGGCCTTCGACGGCAAACTGAAGTTCAACCGCAAACAGCTTGAGGTCTTCGTCAATGATCGCCTCCTGGCTCCCAACACAGACGAAACGGCACGGGCCCTCAAACCGGAACTCGCAAAGTATTTCCCCGGCACGAAAATCGAAATCATCGGCGAACCCCGCGACCTCTTCCGCGTGGCGATCACCAAACCGTAGCCAAACGATTCCCCTGCTAATCTCATCTCAAATGGGGAAAAACGTGATCGCAATACTTGCGGTGATCCTGCTAACCCGGATCTCCGCGCCGGCTCAAGTACCGTTCCAGCCCCTGCAAGCCTGGGAGAGCGCAGTGGCGAATGGCGACCGCGCGGCGCTGTCGAAGCTCTACAGCGCCAATCCCGTCACGCTGGCAGACAAAGACCCTATAGCGCTCAAAGACGAACTTTCCTATTGGGCCGGAATCAAGAAAGGCATGACGGATTTCAAGCCGCGCCTGCTTGAAATCACGAAAACGAACGGCACCACGGAATTGCGATTGCGCATCTCGGCAACAATCAGCGGCGCCCATCTGCTGGCCGCAACGCGGCAGATTTGGACGCAGCAGCCGGATGGCTGGAAGATCGTGTCTTCAGTACGCAGCGAGCAGTTCACCGCCGAAGCCCCGCGCACTCTCCCCCAACCTGCCATTCCGAACGTAAGCCTCTATTCCGACCCCCGCGAAGCGGAGGCAGAACTAAAAGCCGGCCTTGCCCGTGCCGCAAAGGAAAACAAGCGGGTGCTCGTCGTGTTCGGCGGCAACTGGTGCTACGACTGCCACGTTCTCGATACGACTTTCCGCTCGAAAAACTTCGCCCCTCTGGTCAACACCAACTACGTGGTGATCCACATCAACATCGGAGACGAAGGCAAAGACAACAACGATCTCGCCGCCCGTCTCGGGGTCAAGCTTGATAAGGGGGTGCCGAGCCTTGGCGTACTCGATTCGAGCGGCAAAACTATCTACGGCCAACAGAACGGAGAATTCGAAGCCACTGAAAAAATCGGTCCCGCCGATGTCCGCGCCTTCCTCGAGAAATGGAAGCCCCGCCGCGGCTGACGCTTTGCGGCGTTATGGCTCGTGCTTTTCCGGGCCGGTTACTTCCACTGTCCTAAACTCCGGTTTTCCCTGCTGAACAAAATACCCGTTGCTGAAGCTGTAGCTCGTACGCACAAAACCTTCAGAACAGCAATCAGCAATACGTCGATCCGGGTCAAAGAGGTCTACGATCAAACCGCCATTGGAGACATCGAGGCGATACAAGCCAAAATCCGCTCTCGAACCGGTCCGAAGCCAACCGACCAGTTTCGGCTGTCCCGATGCCATGCTGAACGCATAAACATAAGACCACCACGCGGTCCCTCCGGTGTGATACCCCAACACGACGACTGCATCGAGTTGTTTCGCCGAGGTCAAATAGCCGTACAAAACGCGATCCAGAATGATGGAGGGGCCTTGGGCCGGGGTGACTTTATCAGAGTCGTAACGACCGTTCACAAGCGTGATGGTCGTCTTTACGTTCAGACTCATCCACACCATTTTCCCGGGTACCGCGAGGAATTTATGAACGGGGAAAGAATAAGTGAAATTTCTGAAATCGACGTTCTGGCTTAAAGGACGCTGCTGGGCATGCAGGCAGGTAGCGCCTAAAAGCGTAACGATTCTAGCCAGGAAGCGAGACAACATTCGATCTTCGATGCCCCCGAGTCAATTCCCGATCGAGATCACCATATTCTGCGCTCCCGGCGTACCGTTCAGCGTGAACGCGAATGGCACGGTATCGCTGGCCGGCACGCTTGGCACCGTGATGTTGAACTGATAGAGCCCGACGATCGAGGGCACCAGTCCCGCATAAGTAACCTGGGCCTGGACACCCCCAAACGTCACCGTGAAGCTGTTTTGCAGCTGGTTCAGTTGCTGTTCAATCTGGCCTGCCGAAATATTCGGCGTCACCGGTCCAAACCCAATGCCGTAAATCGTGATCGAATCACCGGCCCGGGCGCGCGTCGTGCCGATGCCCGAAATTGGCACGGGCAGAACGTAAGTGCTCGTGCCGGAAAACTGAGCGACCACGTACTGATTCCCCTTGATAATGAACGAAAGCGGCGCGAGCATGGCGGGTTCAAGAGCCACCACCCGGATCGGGTAGGCGACACTCGAGCCTCCGGCCGTCGTGACAATGATCTGCTGTAAACCGGGCGGCACTCCCGAGGGGATCTGCACATTCACCTGTCCCGGACTCACGTACGACACATAGGCGGGCAGTCCGGCGACCGTTACAGAGGTACCTCCCAGGGTGCTGGGCGCCTGGGTTCCCTGGAAGTACGTGTCCCACACCTGTGAACGAACCGTTGCGAGATTAATCCCGTACATTACCATCCAGCTGGCGGGCGAGATGGAAGTGAACGACCCGTAATTATCGGGGACGAGGGCGCCGTTCGGCGTGATGGAAGGCGTGGGATCGAACGTGCCCGAGACCGCACCGGTGATCACTGCTCCCGGCGTGGCCGCAACCGTACCCGCGGCGCAGGGCGAAATGCTGGCCGGCGTGCAAGTGGGACTGTTATAAAGCCACTGCCAGTTTGCAAAGCTGTAGAACGAGATCGGAGGACCGCTGTTCGGAGTCAGATTAATAGCGAAGGCGGTATAGTTACCGGTCGCCTGAAACGAAAAGAAGTTACTCCCCACCGGGAACACGGCAATGAGCGGAAATTGCCCGTTACCTGGATATGAAAACACGAAGGCGTAGGTCCCACCGGGACCGAGACCAGTGTAGGAACCGGACAACGTGCAGGTGGTGGTGGTGCCGTCATATGCGCAGGAGCCCCATTGAACATTGGCCTGACCCTGCCCCTGCGCATTGGGGCCGATCCCGGTCAAAGTGAACGGCTGATTGCTGGATCCGAGTGTAATAATCGCGAAGGCGGGCGTGGCCACGAACAAAAAAAGGGGTAAGAAAACCAGCTTCAAACGGTTATAGACCATGGCTGAGGGTAGCAGCCAGAGCGAATATTCGTCCAGACAATAGTGAGAGTTAATAAACTCGCAAAAATCTTGTTGACAGGCCGTCGTCAAATTATGCATCATGAATGCATATTATGGATACAGTTCTCGCAACCGAGCAAAAGCCCCTCTACCAACAACTTGGCGGTGAACCCGCAGTCGACGCCGCAGTCGACGTTTTCTACCGCAAGGTCCTCTCCGACGACCGCATCAGTTCCTTCTTCGAGGGCGTCGATATGGATCGCCAGGCTGCCAAACAGAAGGCTTTCCTCACCATGGCCTTCGGCGGTCCGCACAATTACTCCGGAGCCGACATGCGCCGAGGCCATGCTCATCTGGTTGCTCGCGGCCTCAACGATTCCCACTTTGACGCCGTCGTCGAACTCCTCGGCCAGAGCCTCGCGGAACTCGGTGTCGCCCCGGGACTTATCGCGCAGGTAGCCGCCATCGCCGAAAGCACGCGCAACGACGTTCTTAATCGCTGAATGGCAACCATCCAATTCGAGGGACAGGGTTTCCCCGCAGCACCTGGCGAAACCGTTCTTGACTGCCTGCTGCGCAATGGCGTAGCCGTGTCCCACTCCTGCAAAGCCGGTGCCTGCCAGTCGTGCCTGATCAAATGCACAGCGGGCACGATCCCTGCCACCGCGCAGAGTGGCCTCAAAGACACTCTGCGCGCCCAGGGCTATTTCCTCGCGTGCTCTCACCGCCCGGCGGAGGATCTTACCGTCGCGCTCGCAGGCTCCGATCAGCGCACGCAAGCCTGGATCGCCGGCCTGGAACCTCTGAACTCGACGGTCATCCGCGTCCGCCTGCAAACGAAAGACCCGCTTCCCTACTACCCGGGGCAGTTTGTCGGACTGTTCCGCGAAGACGGCCTCGCCCGCAGCTATTCACTGGCAAGCCTTCCGCACGAGAACGAACTGGAACTCCACGTCCGCAAAATCAACGGCGGCGCGATGAGCGAATGGCTGCACACCGCCGCCCGCGTCCATACGCCGGTTTCACTGCAGGGGCCCTCGGGCAATTGCTTTTACACCCCCGGCACACCCGAACAACCGATGTTGCTCGCCGGAGCCGGCACCGGCCTCGCACCTCTCTATGGCATTGCACGCGACGCACTTCTCAAGGGCCACACCGGCCCTGTCTGGCTCTTCCACGGCGCGCTCACACCGGACGGCCTCTACCTCACCAGTGAGCTCTCCGCGCTCGAAACCCTCTACCCCAACTTCCACTACATTCGCTCCGTCCTCCGCGATGGCGGCACTACCGAAATAGAGACCGGCGCCCTCGACCAATGCATCCTCTCGCGTTTCAAGAGCCTGACCGGCTGGAGAGGTTACGTCTGCGGCGACCCGGCTCTGGTGAACCTTCTCCGAAAGAAACTCTTCCTCGCGGGCATGGCCTCGAAAGCGATTTACGCCGACGCTTTCATCCCTTCCGCCCCTGCCAGTTAATGTCTCCCAGCTAACATGAAGCGATGAGACGGTGCTCTCTTCTGTTTGCAGCCCTCCTGATCAGCGGAGTTTCCATCGCAGCCGAAAACAAACCCGACGCCATCCGCTACACCAGCGTCGCCAACCGCCTGATCGACGCAGCCCTCGCCGATAACGCCGGCCTCGACCGTCTCGAATATCTCTGCTACCGCATCGGCAACCGGCTCAGCGGCTCGGACTCGCTCGACCGCGCCATTGCCTGGGGCGCCGATGAAATGAAAAATGCCGGTCTCGCGAACGTTCGCACTATTCCCGTCAAAGTCCCGCATTGGGTGCGCGGCCGGGAATCCGCTGAGATGCTCGAACCGTTGCAGAAGCCGCTCTTCATGCTGGGCCTCGGCGGCAGCATCGCAACACCGCCCGGCGGAATCAGCGCCGACATCGTCTCCGTCTCCACTTTCGATGAACTCGAAAAGCTCGGCCGCGTCGCGGTGGAAGGCAAGATCGTGCTCTTCGACGCGCCTTTCGTCTCCTACGGCCAGACCGTTCTCTACCGCTCGAACGGCGCCTCGCGCGCAGCCCGCCTTGGAGCAGTGGCGGCCCTCGTCCGCTCCATCACGCCGCGCAGTCTGCGCGACCCGCACACCGGCGCCATGAACTATACCGACACCGACCCGAAGATTCCCACCGCCGCGGTCTCCGTCGAAGACGCGCTGTGGATCCACGGCCTCACGCGAGCCGGTCAGCGCGTCCGCGTCCGCCTCACCATGGAGGCGCACACCGAGCCCGACGTTGATTCCGCGGACGTGATGGGCGAAATCGTCGGCAGCCAAAAGCCCGAAGAGACAGTCGTCATCGGCGGCCACATCGATTCCTGGGACGTCGGTCAGGGTGCGCACGATGATGGCGCCGGCATCATGGCCGCGCTCCAAGCCGTGGCGCTGATCAGAAAACTCGGGCTGCAGCCGCGCCGCACCATCCGCGTCGTCTTCTGGACTAATGAAGAGAACGGTGGACGCGGCGGCCTTGCGTATCGCGACTGGTCCGCCAAGCAGCCCGGCAAGCACATTGCCGCAATTGAGATGGATGGCGGCGCCGAGAAACCGACCGGCTTCGATCTCGGGATCGGCCAGCCAACGCCACGCGGCACTGCCGGCGAACACCAGATCATTCCACCGCGATTCATGCAGCGCGCCATCGCCATTGGAACGCTTCTCCGCCGGATCGACGCTTCGAAGGTCACGCCTGGCAATGGCGAAGCCGACATCGCCCCGCTCATGGCAGGCGGCGTCCCTGGCATAGGCCTCCGCACTGCCGGCACGCACTACTTCGATTACCACCACACCGAGGCCGATACGTTCGACAAAATCATCCCAGAGGATTTCAAACGCTGCACGGCCGCCATAGCGGTCATGAGCTACGTTCTGGCCGATTGGCCATAACACTCCAATCGCGTAAACTAGAAATTACATGCGCAAATTAATCATGTTGGCGGCCGCAGCCGCTTCGCTCGCCGCAGGCCTGTTGCTTGCCGCCGACGCGCCGAAAAAAGAACCGGTTGTGCCCCGCAAAGCCGCCGAATTTGTCTTCAAGATGCCCGACGGCTCGCAGCATCTGCTGAGCACTTATCGAGGCAAGACAGTGGTGCTGGCTCTGATGTTTACCACCTGCCCGCACTGCCAGAAGACCGCCCAGCTTCTGACGAAGTTCCAGTCCGAATACGCCGCCAAAGGTGTGCAGGTTCTCGGTGCAGTGTTCGATCAGGGTGCGGCTTCCCGCGCTCTGCAGTTCGAAAAACAGTTCGGCCTGAACTTCCCGATCGGTTCGTCCGAGCAGGGCCCCGTGCTGGAATTTCTCGGTGTGCCGCCGAACGAACCTTACTTCGTGCCCGCCCTCGTATTCATCGACAAACGCGGCATGATTCGCGGTGAGTATATAGGTGATGAGAAATTTCTCGGGAACCAGGATGTCAACATCCGCGCCGAGATCGAAAAGATGCTCAAGACCGCACCTGTGGCGGCAGCCCCGAAGTCCTGATTCGCGGCCATGCTCGAGCTGCACGCGGTGAAGCTCCGGATCCCGGAGAATGCCAATATTGTCCTGGGCCAAAGCCACTTCATCAAGACTGTTGAAGATGTCTATGAAGCGATGGTCAATTCCGCACCGCAGATCAAATTCGGCATCGCTTTCAACGAAGCTTCCGGCCCCTGCCTGACGCGCGCCGATGGCAACGATGCCGAGTTACAATCCGCCGCCATCGAGATCGCCACGGCGGTCGGAGCGGGACACTTCTTCGCAGTCGTAATGCGCGATGCTTTCCCTATCAACACACTGAAAGCGATACAATCGACGCCCGAAGTGTGCAACATCTATTGCGCCACGGCAAATCCAGTTGAAGTGATCCTGGCCCAGACCGAACTGGGGCGCGGTGTACTGGGCGTCATCGATGGCTCATCGCCCAAAGGTGTCGAAACCGCGGAGCACGCCACCCAGCGCCATGACTTCCTCCGCAAAATCGGCTACAAACGTTAAGCGCTTCTGAGTCCCACGGGCGCCCCCTGTTTTTTCAGAGCCGCGACGGCGAGGGAGCGGTAGGTCAGTCGTAGACGAAATGCAGAACCTTCTTCAGGTCGTCCCAAGATTCCCGCTTCGCATTCTGGTTGTAAGGCCGCAGCAAATAGGAGGGATGGTAAGTCACCATCAGCGGAATGTCATTCCACTTATGCCACTTCCCTCTTAACTTCGTCACGCCGTCTTTCCCGCCCAACAACGCTTTTGCCGCAGTCGACCCCAGGGCGCAAATAGCCTTCGGTTTGATCGCCGATAATTGCCGGAACAGAAACTGCCCGCAGATCTCCATCTCATCCGCTTCGGGCGTGCGATTTTCAGGCGGCCGGCACTTCACCACATTACAGATGTAAACGTCCCCGCGCTTCAGCGGAATGCCTTCCTTCGACGAAGTGCCTTCGATCATCTGTGTCAGCAGTTGCCCTGCCCTGCCGACGAAAGGAATACCCTGCTCATCCTCATCGGCGCCCGGACCCTCGCCGACGAAGACCAGCTTCGCGCCGGGATTGCCAACACCGAAGACAATCTTGTTGCGTCCCTTGCACAACCGGCAGCGGGTGCAATCGCCTATCTCCGCGCTGATACGCTCCAGCGAATCGTCGGCGGGAACCAGTGAAGGCAGTTGAATATCAGCAGGAATGATTTTCATCTCGGGAAGAGCGGCGATTTTCGCAGGCTCAGGCAAGACCGTCTTCGCTCTCTTATAGATCTGTTTGATACCGAGGTCCTGGTAATACTCAAGCCGCTGGCGAAGCTCTTCGGGACTCATCGTTCAACAGTCGCCGCGCGCCGCAGTTTCAGAATCTGCCCCAGAATCTGATCGGCGATCTCGCGCTTCGAAGCCTTCGGCAGTTCAATAAACTCGCCGGTGCGCAGCGCCAGCGCCACTTCATTCACGTCCGACTCAAAACCCGTCTCCGCGCGACCCACCAGATTGGCCACGATCATGTCGCAGTTCTTCGTCTCCAGTTTCCGCCGTGCCTCGCGCTCCAGGTTCTCCGTCTCCGCGGCGAAACCGATCAGGAGACGGTCGCCACGCTTGCGGCCCAGTTCCGCCAGAATATCCGGCGTAGGATCGAGTTCCATTGAAACACGAGCCGAAGTCTTCTTGATCTTCTGCTTCGCTTCGACGGACGGCCGGAAGTCCGCCACAGCCGCGCACTTGATCACGACCGTTGCTGGTTCCAGATTGGCAAATACAGCCTCGCGCATCTCCGCTGCCGTACGCACGTGAATAACTTCCGCCCCAGCCGGCGGATTCAGATTCACGGGCCCGCTCACCAGGATCACTTTAGCTCCGCGGTCTACTGCAGCCTGCGCCAGCGCATAGCCCATCTTGCCGCTCGAACGGTTCGACAGAAACCGGACGGGATCGATCGGCTCCTGTGTCGGCCCGGCTGTGATCAGCACGGTCTCGCCGTCCAGATCGCGTACAGGTGGCTGAAAAACCTTCTCCACCGCCTCGACGATCGTCGCAACTTCCGCCAGACGTCCCGGGCCGTAAGTTCCGCAGGCGAGGTATCCGTCGTCGGGCTCCACAATCTCATGCCGGCGCTTCCGCAGCGTTTCGACATTCGCGCGAACCGCCGCGTGGTCCCACATCTCGTTGTTCATCGCAGGCGCGAGCACTACGGGTCCGCGAAACGCGAGATACATGGTCGACAGGAAATCGTCCGCCAGTCCGTGGGCAAACTTCGCCAGGACGTTAGCCGTCGCAGGAGCCACCAGCAGCAAATCGTGCTCACGCGCGACGCCGATATGTTCGACAGAACTGGAGAGGGTGGCTTCGGGGCTGGCCGACGCGAACAGGTCTGTGATGACCTTGCTTCCGGTGAGCGATGCAAAGGTGAGAGGGGTGATGAACTGCTCAGCCGCGTGCGTCATCACCACCTGCACTTCGTGCCCGTTCTTCATGAGCGAGCGGGCGATTTCAGCGGCTTTATATGCCGCGATTCCGCCGCTCACCCCGAGAACGATGCGCATGTTACCTGGCCGTGATGAAAGCGAGGCTTAGAACTGTTCGGGAGTCGGAACGTCTTCCACCATGATGGCTTCGCTCTGGATCTCGTATTTCACGAGACCGCGGCGCGCTTCTTCCATGGCGATGACGGTCGACTTCTTCGAAGACGTCGGCAGCACGGGACGCTGGCCGCCCTGCAGTTGCCGGGCGCGCTTTGCGGCTACGATGATGAACCGGTAGGTGCTCTGGTCCGGATCGTCCGGAATCGAGCAGTGCGTATTATTGCGGGGCGGTGTATGCTCTGCCATTCTCTTTTAAACTCCCTGTTTTGAACCAACCTGGTTCAGATCAACCTGGCTCAGACCAACGTGGTTCAGACCTGCAGTGCCTGACCAAAAGTATCCAGTATTGGCTGGATCTTCTCTTCAACACGTATGCGCCGAACGCGCTCAGCTGCCACGATCGCCTTCAGCGTTTCCGCCGCAAGGTTGAGATCGTTATTCACCAGCACGTAATCGTACAGGCGATAATTACGAATCTCCCGGGCCGCATCGGCTAACCGCCGAAGGATCACTGCTTCATCATCCTGGCTCCGTGCCCGGAGACGATGTTCCAGAATCTCCCGCGAGGGCGGGAGCACAAAAATACTGACGGCGTCCGGAATCCTCTTCTTTAATTGTGCCGCACCCTGTACGTCAATGTCGAGCACCAAGTCTTTGCCCTGCGCTTTGGCCAGGGCGAGCGCATCGGAATGCGTCCCGTAATAGTTACCGAAAACGTCCGCATGTTCGAGGAATTCGTCGGCCTCAAGCCGCCGCTCAAATTCGGTTCGGTCAATAAAATGATAGGCTTGGCCCTCAACTTCATTGCTGCGCGGCTTACGCGTGGTGAAGGAAACCGAAAACGTCAGGTTCCTGGTCTCGCGCAGCAGGCGAGCTACCAAGGTCGATTTTCCGGAGCCCGACGGCGCGGAGATGATGAAGACTGTCGTCATTCGATATTCAGAGCTTGTTCCCGTATCCGGTCGATTTCTGCCTTGCCCGCCAGCCCCAGATCGGTCAGAGTGAGGCCGGTTTCGCCCAGCCCGCCGGTCTTCGAGAGGATGGTGTTGGTTTCGCGGTTCATTTCCTGGAGCAGGAAATCCAGCTTCTTGCCGGTCTCGCCTTCCGCGGAAAGCAGGGAGTCAGTCTGGTCTGCGTGCGTCTTCAGACGAAGCAGTTCTTCGGCGATATCGCTGCGCTCCACCAGAAACGCGGCTTCTTGTGCAAGCCGCGCCGGATCAACCTGCGCACCATCCAGCAGTTCGTTCAGCTTGTCGCGCAGTCTCTCATGAAATGCCGGCATGGCACGGCTGCGGATCCCTTCCATGGACCGCACCAAGTCGCGCAATGCCGCCGCCCGCATCCGGATTTCCGTCTCGATGGCCGCACCTTCCCGTACACGGAACGCATCGAGTTCCTCAATTGCCACCTCAGCGGCCGAGAGCACTTCCGCGTTCAAAGCTTCGCGATCGACCGGCGTCGCGTCCCCGTCCCCGTCCATCATGCCGGGCAGGCGCAGCGCCTGGTTGAGATCGGGTTTCGCATCGAGACCAAAGCGCTGGGCAGCCTGGCGAAAAGCATCGAGCCAGGCGCTCAGCAACGGCTCGTTGATCGCGGTCGCACCTGTCGCGACGGCGTTGCGCCTGAAAGAAACCTGGACCTGTACGTGGCCTCGTACCAACCGCTTCCGCAACACCGAGCGCAGGGCCGGCTCAACCGAATCAAACTCGAGCGGCATGTGAAAGTGCAGGTCGAGCCCGCGATGGTTCACCGCCTTGATGGATAACGTGAGTTCGCCGGATGCGGTGGAGCGCGAGACACGGGCAAAGCCGGTCATGCTGCGGATAGGCATGAGGGTTGATTTTCGATTATGACACCCGGCATGAAACGGGGTCGAATCCAGGGTATACTCGCGAATCAGCTGTAACAAAGAGTACCGAGGGGTCACGTACTATGAAGAGTTTTACGACGAAGTTATTAATGACAGCGCTCGCCGCCGGACTGGTATTTAGCCAGGGGCAGGCCAGGGCCGCGAGCGTTTCCGATGAGCTTAAGCAACTCGAAAACGACTGGACCGCGGCTGCGAAAGCCAAAGATGCGGCCAAACTCGGCGCTATCCTGGCCGACAACTGGATGGGCCTCGAATACGACGGCAAGATTATCGACAAGGCGAAGGCACTGGCGGATCTCAAAGCTCCAGGTAACTCGCTCGACACGTTTGAAATGGGCGAGATGACCGTCCGCACTTTCGGGAACACAGCCGTCGTGACGGGCAGCGACGTTGAAAAGAGCAAGGAAGCAGGCAAGGACACCAGCGGTAAGTACATCTGGACCGATGTTTTCGTGAAGCAGGCGAACGGCAAATGGCAGGCCGTATCTTCACAGAGCACAAAGGTCCCGAAGTAGTCGTCAGGGTTTCGGCTTCGCTTCTTCCTGTGCGGGATGTGTCTGAGTCACCCGTTTCGGCTTCGTTTCGACAAGCGGAGCCGCCGGAGCCGGGGCCGGCGGAACCGGGGTCGCCGCAGCTTTCGGGAGCTCCGCGAACCAGGCAGTGATCGCCGTCGTATCGCCCGCGTCGAGCTTGGCCGTGACGCGCAATGATTTCGGCATGTAAATGTACAGACCCGAAATCAACTGAGATCGATCCAGCGGTACCACGGTCGGCGTTCGCTGTCCGCCATCGTTGAGCAGCAGCGAAGCATGCTCGACACCCCGCAGGGCGTCTGGATTCCAGCGGATCAGCAGGCTGCCGTTCTCATCGATCGAGGTAAGTGCCAGGGGCGGCCTCGGCAGCCAGTCATTACGAGTAACGTAAGCCGCACCGACCACTGCGAACAGGGCCGCTGCGGCGCCAATCGCCATGACAATCTGCCGCTTCCCGCGACGTGGCCGGGGCGGTTCCAGCCCGGGAACTCCGAATAGACCAGAACTCGTAGCTTGCCGGGCCGCGGCAGCTTTCAGGTCGACCGTCGCTCCCTGGAGGATGTCAGCCAGAGTCGTTTCCCTGGGCCCGACTGGCAGCGGTGCAGGCGGCGGATCTGTCCGTGGAGGTTCAGTCGGCTCCGGGTCGACCACAGGCGCAGGAGGTTCCTGCTCCGGAGGTTCCGGCGGCGTGTCTGGATCCCGCTCAGGCGTGGTGGCAGCCTCGGCAATTGGTTCGGGACGCCAATCGTTGATGTCACATTGCGGGCCGTCTGCAATCGCGCCGCTGTCATCGCGGAAGAAAAAAGCGGCACGCATGGGTCCGACTGCGTTCGGCCGCACCACCAGAGCGATCTGCCCGGGCACGGGAAACAGTTCGTCGAAGAAACCGAGATCCGTTTCGGATAAACGAACGTCGCCGCGCGTCTTCGAGCAGTAGTAGCCGACCACTGAGACGCGGCCATCGCCGCTCAGTGCCTCCACTTCAGCGATCATCGCGCAGGTGTCCCGCAATTCGTCCGCATTGAGCTGGAAAGAAGGCCCGGTAGAGTGCGAGCAGGGGATGTCGATGGAATCGAGCAGCCGCACAAGGTGTTTGCTGCGGACGCCGAGCAGCAACCCGCCGGCTCCGAAGGCAACTCGAGGTGCGGCTATAAGTCCATCGCGGGCACGTTCGCGAATCTGCTGCATGGCGGCTGCTGAATATTCGATTCCGAGAGGCGTGCGAGGGTCCGACAAATAAATCGTCTCAGGCATTGGAGATAAGAAAGGGTAAGATCCTACACTATAATGAAACCGTGCCGAAGGCAAAAGACCTCGAAAGCCGCCTGCAGAGGATCGAACAGCAACTCCGGCTCTTCCAGAAAGTGAGCCGTTTCATGGTGCGCGATATGACCCTGCAGGAGGTACTGCAGGGCATCGTCTCTCTGGTGGTGGAATACACGGAGTGCGATTCGTGTCTCGTCTACCTGTGCGACGTGGAAGAGCTCGTGTTGTGCGCGTCCAATACTCATCACGATGCCGAGATCGGGCGCATCCGCCTGAAACTGAATGAAGGTCTGACCGGCTGGGTGGCTCGCGAGCGCCGCCTGCTGGCGATTTCGCGCGAAGCGTATCGTGACCCGAGGTTCAAATACTTCGGAGAACTTCCGGAAGACACGTTCGAGGCTTTCCTGTCCTCCCCGGTGATCGCCCGGAACAGAGTCGTGGGCGTTATCAACGTCCAGCACCGCCAGGCGCACCAGCATACGGGAGGCGAAATGGAAGTTCTGACAACGCTGGGCGAGCAAGTAGGCTGCGCGCTCGCGCTGGCGCGGATGTCGCCGTCGACGATGGAATCGATCAACCATGCGGAACTGGTGCTCTCCTCCGGCCCTGTGCGCATGCGGAACTGAGACACTTACAGCAGGAGTTTTCATTGCAATCAAGGTTTACCTCCTCAGTGCTGATCATGGGCGCGCTGGCTTTGCAGGCTCTGGCTTTGCAGGAGAATGTCCAGGCCGCTCCGCACTGGGACATCCAGTATCAATACCGCAAAATCGACAGCGCTCTCGCGATCAACGATTTCCTGTTCACCTCGGAAACGCGCGGCATCGTCTGCGGCTACACAACGGACAAGAGCGGGAAGGACAGGCCGATTGTCCTGCTTACGAACGACGCCGGCGCGCACTGGACCGAAACGCCGGTGAAAGAAACAGGGATTTCCCTTTTTTTCCTGGACGACTCCAACGGCTGGATGGTCACCGAGAAAAGCATCTGGCAGACCACTGAATCGGGACATAGCTGGACCAAGCTGAAAAACGCGCCGTCCGGAATCCTGCGCATCTGGTTCGTCGATCAGAAGCATGGTTTCGCCGCTGGATTGGAGAAGCGTGTTTTCGAAACCGTTAATGGCGGCGAAACCTGGACGCTGCTGCCCATCTCGAAGGAAGCCCAGGGCGACCCCACTTATACGACCTACGGAGAAATTGCGTTCGCCGGAATGAACGGTATGATCACGGGCTGGAACCTCCCGCCGCGGCCCGGCGGCCCGGACTGGATGGAACCCGAAAAAGCGGCCGCGCGGCGGCAATTGCCGAATCTCGCGATCCTGCTCCAGACGAAAGACGCAGGCAAGACCTGGAGCAAAAGCGAAGCTTCCATCTTCGGCCAGATCACACGCATGAGTCTCACGCCCCAGGGCAGCGCGCTCGGCCTTGCCGAATACAAAGATGAATTCGAATATCCGAGCGAGGTTTACCGAATCAATCTCCATAAAGGGAACAGTGTCACCTCGTTCAAAGAGAAGGACCGGGCGATTACCGATGTGCGTGCGTTCGCCGGTTCGACCACTGGAATTATCACGGGCTACGAAACCAACGGGACGATCTATCGCAGTCCGATTCCCGGCAAGCTGAGAGTGCTGACCAGCGACGATCTGGAGAACTGGACCGAGATGCCTGTCGACTACCGGGCAGTCGCACACCGGGCCATGATCGCCGGCCCCGACGAGAAGCATCTGTGGATCGCCACCGACACCGGGATGATCCTGAAGCTGAATCTCGCGGAGCCTAACTGAGTCTTGTCACGCCGAAGCTTCAAATCCTGCCGGTTGGCACACGAAGCGTAAAGGTCCGGCGATCGTTCAATTCCGCGAGCAATTCCTCCGTGGCGTTCGGCAAGGAGATGACTTGCTCCCGAATCCCTTCGAGCAGAGGCCGCGACTCCACTTCAAAACCGCAGCGTTCAAAGAATTCCCGCGCGTGCTCCAGATCGTCGAAATAGTTCGGATCGAGATTGCGCCCGAGCCGTTCCGTCTCGCTCACCCGGGGGAACGGGCGTCCATGCGCCTGCGCCCAATGCCGCAGATGAATGTCGGTCGTCACCCAGAACCCGCCGAAGCTTGACAGAATCTCATGCACGTTTGAGGCAAGCTGTTGTTTCTCCGGAAACGTCAGGTAACGCAGCAGGCCCTCCGTTGCGATCGCGACCGGGCCGTTGGTGAACGCATGGCAGCACGCCAGCAGTTCTTCGCGATCGAGTACGCTGGCCGCGCAAAGATGCAGGGTCGCAGGCACATGTCCCAGCACCGCGGTCACAACTTCTCGCTTCCGCGCGGTGGACTCTGCGAGGTCAGCTTCGACGTAAACGATGCCGCGCTTTGCGAAGTCCATACCGCGGGGCGAGAGACCGGCCGCGAGTTCCAGAACCTGCGCCGCTTTGTATTCTTCCAGAATCCTGTTCACGGCCTTGAAGCGCGCTTCGAAGAAAGCCGCGTAGCGCTGCACGGCATTCTCATTCCACGGGCCTTCCTCGAGGCTCACTCCCAGCGCGCTCAAACACCCGAACATTTCCTTCGCCAACGGAATGTCGGTGTATTCCGCCCGCGCGAACGCGGGTATCAGTGCGGTCACGGAAACACGATTGAAATCGTAATCCTGCACGAAGCTTTTTCCACAACCCAGTGTTCCATGGGCCGCAGAGTCAGACTACTTCGACGCGCTGGGCCCTTGCAGCGTGTTCACCAGATGCGTGTGGTTGTACTTTCGCGCGAGATCGAGCGCAGTGAAGCCTTCCCTGGTGCGCACGTTTGTACGCGCGCCCGAACGCATCAACAGATCGATCATTGCCGAATCGCCGAAATCGATCGAAGCCGCATAGAGTAAGGGGGTCATCCCCTTCTTGTCCACGTGGTTCACGTCGGCGCAGCGCTTGATCAGCAGGCTCGCCATATCGATACGATTCGAGATCGCGGCCCAGCCAAGAACGGAGATCCCGTCGTCGTCCACTTCGTCGACTTTGGCTCCGGCGTCGATCAGGGCACGCACGGTCTCCGTCCGGCCAGTGGTCGCCAGCGCCATCATGGGCGTCGCCGGAAACGTCCCGATCAGATTCATCCTGTCGTCCACCACATCGCCCTCCTTGCGAAGATGCGCAATGCTCTGCGCGTTACCGGAGAACGATGCCAGAAAGGTCGGGAACGCGTTGTAATAAGGAGCGCCCTGACCTTTTGGCAGCCGCACTTTTGCGCCATGATCCAGCAGCAGATTCATCGCGGCGCCGGAGTTGGGATACTGCGCCGCGATCAGAAGCGCGGAGTAGCGATTCTTCGCGCGCGCATCGGCATTGGCACCATGATCGAGGAGCAGTTTCATTTTGGCCGTGTCCGGAGCCGCCAGCATGAGTGCTGTCATCGCTCCCGCCTGCGTGGTGGAATTGACATTGAAGCCGCCGTCGACCAGTTTCTTCACATCGGCGGTGCTGCCGAACAGCAGCGTCTCGGCCCAGGGCTCAATCCCGGCCGGCTCCGCTTCCTTCAGAATCGGCTTCGGCGCATTGGCTTTCGCCGGTCCGAGCGCAGTCGCCAGCGCCATCACGGCCCAGCTGTCGCCCATCGTCGAAATGAATTGATCGTGCCCGTAAGGATGGCCCGTTTCGATGTATTTCGGACTCACCGGCGCTGGCGGATGCAGCCGCGAAACTACATGCCATGTTCCGTCCGCGGCCTGCGTGTTCAGGAGAAACGTGATGCCGCGCTGCCACGCGGGATCGGTCACGGGAACGCCGCCGGCTTCATGCAGCGCAACGAGCACCTGGCCCGTGGAATAAGCATCGCTGGTCCGCCCGTCGAGCGAACTCCAGCCGCCGTCGGTTTGCTGCGTAGCTTTCAAAGCCGCAGCCATTTTTTGAAGTTGGGCTTTATCGACGGCCGCGTCGCCATACGACCACGCCACGCCGCGCAGCTGAGCAACCCGTTCTTCAGTCGCGTGCGGCTGATGCCCAACCAGCCACGCCCGAGCCCTGGCCCCTCGCATTTGAATATCCGCCTTTTGGCTCGCATGACCGTACAGTTGCACCGCACGCAGCGAAATTGCCGTGGCGGTAAACGGGCTGTACGATTCGGGCGGCCGCTCGTCATAGGTTTCCCAGTGCCCGTCCGCTTCCTGTCGCGCCGCAATCAAGCGAGCGTAGACAGCGGTCACAATGTTCGGGCGGACTCCCGCGGCATCCGCCCCCAACATGGCGTAGCCGTCGCTCATACCTGGATCGATGAGGTTCGTGTACTCCACCGCGCGTGCGAAGTTCGAGAAGTAACTGAATGCGGCAGCAGCATCGGCGTGCGCTGCCGGTTCGTCGACCGCAACGCCGTGCTCCCGCGCATAACGAAACGCCAACGCCGGCAACACCTGCTGATGGCACGAAACACAGCTTTCTTTTGTGTACCAGTCTTTTTGGCTCTTCTGAATGATGGCCACCGCTTTCGTGGCCGATTGCTGAATGCGCGCGGGGGACGAATCCGCAGCCCACACCGCCGAAACAGAACACACTAACCCTATCCAGAGTTTCATTTTGTCCCCTCCCGATACAACCTGCGGCAGCCTATGGAATCTGCTTAGTATAAGCGAAATTCGCGATCATCTCCGCTGCCGCAAGCCCGGATAGAAAAGCGCCTTCCACCCGGGGTCCGCCGAACCCGTCTCCCGCGGATCGCAAGGGGCGCGGGCGCTGTCGAAAACAGTTTCAATGGTCTGTCCCCGGGAACGGGGCGGCTGTATTTCCAGCGATGCAACTGCCAATCCGTCACTTTCCCGCCCAGAAACGGGTTAGCTGCGGCTAGAAGAACTCTGGCGACGTGTTCCTGATCGGCTTCAAAGTGTTCGCGCGAAAACGCCGCACTGGCATGGATCGTCAGCGCGGGGCTTCCTTCCGAGACTCCCTTCTGCGTATTGTCGGCAATCCATTCCACCGGCCCGTTTCCCGGCCGCACGTAACCTGGAGAAGGAACGCTCGCCGTGTTTTCAAGCGTGACCAGCAACGCAAAGCAGGGCTCGTATTCAACAGCCGCGAGCGCCGCTGAAACATCGTCCGGGATGCTATCTGCACAGCCGCACAGAAGTTGGGAACACTGCGGCGCCGGTGCGGTCAGCAGTAAAGCGTCCGCCTGAAAGACCTCACCGGAATCAGTGCTGACCCGCCATCCCGCTCCACCGATTTCGACACTCACCGCCTTCGTTTCCTTCCGAACGTCGAGCCCTTGCGCCAACCGCTTCGCCAGCGCAGCCATCCCGCTGGTCGCGCGATACCGGACGTGGCCTTCCTGCGTGAACCACGGCGATATCCACCCTGCCTCTTCCCATCGACGCGCTGCCTCTGCGAAGCGGCCGTCCCGCACCGTGAAAAACTGAGCGCCGTGATCGAAGCGGCTCGCACCGATTCGCCTCGTAGCCATACGCCCGCCAACGCCGCGGCCCATATCGAGCAACACGACCGACCAGCCTCGTTCCCTCAACAGGCCCGCCGCCGTCAGACCAGCCATCCCCGCTCCGACGATGAGACATGATTTGTCCGGATTCATGGGCTTCTCTAAGCTGCCGCGGGCAGCGATATCACCAGCGCCGTCGTGCGCTTTGGTCCTGCTTTGCGATATGCGTGGCGTACCCCGGAATCGAAGTAGATTGCGTCGCCCTGCGCCAGCTCATGCTCTTCCTCGCCGGCCTGAAGTGCGAGTTTGCCCGAGAGCACGTAAACGAACTCAATCCCGGGATGCAGGTGGGGTTCGCTCTGTTGCGCGCGGAACTCGGCGAAATATGTCTGCAGCGTTCGATTCGCGACCGGAAAATCGAGACTCTCGAAGAGATACGCAACGGGATGCGCACCGGGCGTGTCCGGAAAGCGCAGGCGTTCGCGTCGCCGTACGATTTCGAGAACCGGTCGGGGTTCGGTCCTGAAGAAGTACTCCAGCCCCACGCTGAACACCATCGCGATCCGCACCAGGGTGGGCAACGTCGGGTGCATGACATCGCGTTCCAGTTTCGAAAGCAGCGCCGGCGAAAGACTCGTGTGGCGGCCCAATTCCACCAGGCCCATGCCTTTGCTGAGCCGCAGCCGCCGCAGTTTGTGGCCGATAGCGTACCTTCCAAGTTCCGATGCGATGGTGTCGGAGGCCATATCGAAAACTCTTTTTCCTCTCAGTGCGTTTCCATGGCTGCTATTTTCCCGGCAGGAAAATCGAGGGCCGCATATTCTCCAAAGTAAAACATATTTGATTTAAGATCAAATGAGGAGGCATCATGACGGAATCCCTTTCAGTGGCTTCGGCGACCCAATCGAAAATGGATACTGGCATTGTGGATTCCCTGCACAGGGTTGCGGAAGTGCGTGGCAGCCTGCTGCGCCTTATTACGGGCATGACCGATCCACAGGCCCACTATGCAACTCGCCCGGATACATGGTCCGCGGCCCAGATTCTCGACCATCTCCTGCTCAGCGACGCACTCTATCGTGCGCAGTTCCGGCGGCTTCTCGACATGGCGGCAGAAGGCAGGCGGAACAACCTGACTGTCGGGTTCGCGGAAGTGGATCTCGATGTTCCGTTCATCCCGAAAGCGCTGGTGCCCGCGATGGAAATCCCATTGACGCTCTTGAATATGTTCATTCCCCACGTGGTGCGTGAAACGCTCCTGCGATACCCCATTGTGAAGGCCACGCATCCGAAGATCACCGACCCCGCGCCGGCAAGACCCATTACAGCTCTGCGTGGAGAACTGGTTTCATCACTCGCCTAGACTGAATCTCTGCTCAAAGAACCGCTGCCGGTCAATGCCGAACGCGTAACCCTCAGCCACCCCGTTTTCGGATGCAACACGATCGCGAACCTGCTGCGACTGATGGCGGCGCATGAACAACGCCACATCGGCCAGATCGCGAGCCTCCTCCGGCAGCCAGGCTTCCCGGCTGGAGATGCTTTATGAAGCCCCTGATTCTGCTTACAGGAGCCACAGGCTACGTCGGAGGCGAGTTACTTAAAGCGCTGGCGGCTGCGCACCTCCCGGTGCGGTGCTTGTCGCGCCATCCGGAAGAACTCCACGTATCGTCACTGCCCGGCGTGGAAGCAGTGGCGGGAGACGTTCTCAACGCATCCTCGCTGCAAGCCGCCATGGCCGGCGTTCACACCGCTTACTATCTGGTCCACTCCATGGGCTCCAATGAGTCGTTCGAAGAACAGGATCGCACCGCCGCAAGGAACTTCGTCGACGCCGCGCAGCAGGCCGGAGTGCAACGCATTATCTATCTGGGTGGCCTCGGGGCTGATACCGACGACCTGTCCGCCCATCTGCGCAGCCGCCACGAAGTCGGAAAAATTCTCGGCTCTACGCCGGTTCCGCTCGTCGAATTCCGCGCCTCCGTGGTGATCGGATCGGGCAGCCTTTCGTTTGAGATTATCCGGGCGCTGGTCGAGAGGCTGCCCCTGATGATCGCCCCGCGCTGGGTTTCCGTGGCCGCTCAGCCTATTGCCATCGCCGATCTGCTTGCGTACCTGATGGCCGCGCTCAACCTTTCGCTCGAAGGCAACCGGACCTTCGAGATCGGTGGGGAGACCGCGTCTCTTACGGCGGCTTGATGCAGGAATACGCCCGCCAGCGCGGCCTTAAACGCTTCGTGATCTCGGTGCCGTTTTTGTCGCCTCGCCTCTCCAGTCTCTGGCTTGGGTTGGTCACGCCGATTTATGTGCGCGTCGGCCGCAAGCTCATCGACAGCATTCGCCACCCCACAATCGTGGAAGATCAAACCGCCCTGCAAACTCTCCCCATTCGGCCCTGCGGCTTTCGGGAAGCGATCGCCGCCGCGATCGCAGCCAACGGCCGTCATCTGATGGTCGATTCCCGCACCCTTCATGTGAACCTGCCACCCGAGACTGCGTTCGCCCCTGTCCTCCGGATTGGGGGTCAGAGCGGCTGGTATTACGCGAACTGGTTGTGGCGGCTGCGCGGCGGGCTCGACAAGCTCTTCGGAGGTGTTGGCCTGCGGCGCGGCCGACGAGACGCGAATTCACTTACGCCCGGCGACTGTGTCGATTTCTGGCGCGTGGCAGACATCGAACCGGGTCGCCGTCTGCGCCTGGTTGCCGAGATGAAACTCCCAGGCCGCGCATGGCTCGAGTTCGAAGTGACGCCGGACGCAACAGGCTCGCTGATTCGCCAGACTGCGACATTCGACGCAAGAGGACTTCTGGGGCGCGCCTACTGGTACTCGGTTTTTCCCCTTCACCATTTTATTTTTGGCGGCATGCTGCGGAGCATAGGCCTCGGTGGCGTACGGCCTCCGCGCGCCTATCGGAAGCCTGCCGTCATTCCTAAAGAGGTTCTGGATGAAAACTAAGTTGCTGAGCGTCTTCCTTCTCGCCGCCGGAGCTTTTGCCGCCGACCCAACTCCGCAAGCCGGCAGGCCGGCTCCCGATTTCACTCTGCCCTCGCAGGACGGCGGCAAGATCAGTCTGCATGACTTCAAAGGCAAGTGGGTAGTGCTTTACTTCTATCCCAAAGACGGCACCACAGGTTGCACCATCGAGGCACACAATTTTCAGCGCGATCTCCCGCAGTACCAGCAACGGGGCGCTGTCATCGTGGGCGTCAGCGTAGACTCCACCAACAGTCACCAGGAGTTCTGCGCCAAACAGGGCCTGACATTCAAACTGCTCGCCGATACCGAAAAGGAAGTCTCGAGCCATTACGGCTCGCTGACAAACCTGCTGGGTTATAAAATCGCTTCCCGCAATACGTTCCTCGTGGCCCCCGACGGCCGGATCGCAAGAGTCTGGACCGGGGTCTCACCCTCCCATCACAGCACTGAGGTTCTCGCCGCCCTGAGCCAGTTGGCGCACTCCAAATAACAATGGGCGCTCGAGCGGAGCAAAAGACTTTCATCCTGATGACAACAGCTCGCAGACTACTTTGACAACTCTGGCCGCGACGATGTCTTAAGTTGCGGTGTTAGGATGACTCTCGTACATACGGAGCTTTTTTCCACAAGCCTAATGTTTCATGGGCCGCCGGGTCGGGCTACTTCGATGCGCGCGGTCCTTCGAGCGTGCTCACCAGATGCCTGTAAGCCGAGCACCGACGAATCGCCGAAGTCGATCGATGCCGCATAGAGTAACGGTGTCATCCCTTTCTTAACCACGTAATTCACGTGGGCGCGGGCGTCGAGCAGCGCTCGCACTGTCTCATCCGGTCGGTCGTCGCCCACACGCGGCTCGCCGAACCCGTGCCCCGTCGCGCCTGAAATAGACAAACGGATCGCCAGCCATTAAACAGCTTGACGGCGTTTGCTTTGCAATATAAAGTTATTTGCAGATGAAAACCACGGATAACTTTTTCATGGAAAACCCGAGTTCATTCCTTCCGGTCGTGATGTCTGTGACCGCAGTTGCCATGGTCCTCGGGCACGTCGCTTTATTCGGCGTTGACCGACAGGCGGACGAAGGAACCGCCGCTCATTTGTGGCAACTCCTCATGGCGGGTCAGGTTCCCTTCATCGGCTGGTTTGCGATGAAATGGCTGCGGCGCGATATGAAGCGCGCGCTCGCCGTGCTGGGCGTGCAGGCCCTTGCCTTCCTCGCGGCGCTTGCACCGGTGTATTTCCTCGGTTTGTAGACTTCAGAAGCTGAGCTTCATCGCCAGTTGGATCTGTCGCGGCGGCAACTGATTCTGCACGATTCCAAAGCTGGGGTCGTTCACAATCCGGCCGATCAGGTTGTAATTCGGATGGTTTGCCAGATTGAAAAATTCAGCGCGGAACTGCAAACCCACCTTCTCGGTGATTCGGAAAGTACGCGCCAGTGTCGCATCCAGATTCACCAGATTCGCGCCCGTCATCGTGTTTCTTCCCACATCCCCGAAAGCCAGAATCGGCTGCACGAAAGCCGCGGTGTTGAAGTATTCCGACGTCGTTCGCTGGTCCGCCGGCAGATTCGGGTCCACGTTCTGACCCGACGGCGTCAGCGCGTAATTCGGCCGCACCAGAATGCCGCCGCTGCCGCCCCCGATGTTGATCGGGTCGCCTTTGTAATTGATCGTGTAAGGAAACCCGGTCTGCAACTGGAGGATCCCGGAGACCTGCCAGCCGCCCAGAATCGCGGCCGGTATCCCGCTCCGAAGCATGCTCCTGCCGGTGCCGAACGGCAGGTCGTAAACCGCGGAAGTCACCCACCGGAACTTCGTATTAAAGTAGGCGAGACTCCGATCGGCTGCAAGATCGAACGAGTTCTGTGGCGGCGAATTCTCGTCGCCAGTGATGCCTCCCGCATTGCGGTATTGAGGCGCGTTTGTAATGACCTTCGAGCATGTAAACGCACTCAGCATCGAAAACCCCGCATCGAACTTATGCTCTCCGCGAAGCAGGAGGGCATGATAGTTGCTTTGCGCCGAATGCGGAAAATAGTTAATCGTCGTTACGGGCACCGTAGCAGCCGTCGCGGGGAATGAGAGCGCGGACTGCACCGCCGGCGCCAGATTGAGACCGAAATAGGGCCTCTTCGCCGTCGCACCCGGCAGCGAGTTGTTCACTTGCACGTTCTGCTCGAGATGAATTCCCGCCGAGCCGAGATAGCCCGCTTCCACCACCGTATGGGCCGTGATGGTCCGCTGGATATTGAAACTCCACTGCGGCGAGTATGGCGTTCCCTGATGCGGATCGATTGCCGCCGCCTGAATCGAGGCGGTGCCGACAACCGCGGGTCCGAACACATTCGCCAGAGTGACGGAAGGGACGTACGCGTTATAAGTCAAAGTCTGGGCATACGTGGTGGGCAAAGTCTGCGCCAGTTTCAGCAGGGTATTGTCGTCCTGCGTGCCGTAGTAAATGCCTCCGCCCGCCCGAATCACTGTGCGCGAGTCGAGCGACCACGCCACGCCCAGCCGTGGGCTGAAGTTCTTCCAGTTGGTATAGGCGCAGCCATCGGGATAGCCATCGCGCCCGCACACGAACAGCGTCGGACTGTAAACGCCCTGCTTGCCGGTGGCAAATATCACGGCCGGCGAGGGCGCCGTACTGAAGTCGATCGAAGCCATCTGATGGCGTATGTCGTTCAGAGGTGGCGATACTTCGTAGCGCAGCCCAATATTCACCGTAAGATTCGGCCGCACCCGCACATCGTCCTGAATAAAAGCCGCGTAGTTCTTCTGACGTCCGTCGATGCGATTCGGTCCCAGTGTGCGCACCGCGGTCTGCGGCAGGCCGAGCAAGGCCGAGGCCAGCGCGTCGCCGCTCGTGTCGCCCGCTTTCGGCGCCGCACCCGTTGCGTTGGTGTAGCCGCTGGTAAATGTCAGTGACCCGAGCGCGTCCGCATTTTCGTACCGCACATATTGGTACGCGTCGAACTCGCCGCCCATCCGCAGTGAGTGCCGCCCGATCTGCCATGCAAATACATCCCAGATTTGATAAACATTGTCTCGCGACTGCGCGATACCGCCAGGGCCCGTCGCATTATAAGGGCCGGCGCCTGCGAAGTTGAGCTGACCGACGATAAAATTCGGCAGATTCGCAGCGGCCCCATTCACCTGAAAAGTTGGTTCCGGCAGGCCGTAGAGAAAATTGAGCCGGCTGAATCCAAGACGCACGTCGTTGACTTTGTTACTCGAGACAATATCCGATATGCCCAACGCCACATTGCGCGGCGTGGAATTGTCCAGACTGTCGCGGCCCGGAAGTGTGGCAGGAATCGCCGCGTTTTCGGTCGCCCCCGAATAGCGCGTAAATAGTCGGAGCTTTTCGGAAAGCGCGTAGTCCACCCGCGCCGAAAGATTGTCGTTATTCTGCCGCAGAATGTCGGTCGTATTGATAAACAGATTCCCCGGCAGGTTGGGCAGGGGCAGTGCGGTCAGCGCCGCCGCGACCGCCGGATTGATCCGCGTGGCCGGAATAATGTTACCGGGAAACGGCGTCCTGGCGCCCGTTGCCGACGGATCGTAAATCACGGTCTTCGGCAGTTCTTCCGAGAAATTCCCGGCGCGCGCCAGCCCGTCCGGTACCGCGACTGTCGTCAGATTCGCGGCCGCCTGCCGGTTGCGCAGCCCTTCGTAAACAAAGAAGCCGAACAGCTTGTTTTTCACCAGCGGAGCCCCCACCATGCCGCCGAACTGATTCCGGCGAAATTCCGGAACGTCTGGCGAAGTCGTGAGATTAAACGGCCGCGCGTCCATTACGTTGTTGCGCAGAAACTCCCATGCCGAGCCGTGCACGCTGTTGCTCCCTGCCTGCGTAACCACGTTGATCTGGCCGCCGGACGCGCGTCCATATTCCGCGCTGTACTGCGCAATCTGCACCTGAAACTCAGTGATCGCATCCACCACCGGCACATAATTGAGCGCGTTGTAATCCGGGTCGGTATTCATCACGCCATCGAGCAGGTATGCCGAGTCGTTCGTACGCTGGCCCGCCACACTGAGCCCGCCCACCTCACCCTGGCGAAGCGAATTCTGCTGCACTGCCAGGCCGCCCGAATTGGTGCCCGGCGCGAGCAATGCAAGCTGCAGAAACTGGCACCCGTTCAGCGGCAGCGCCTTCACCTTTTCGCCCGTAATTGTAGTTCCCAGCGCCGCCGATGCCGTCTCCATCGGGGAAACTTCTTCTTTCACCTGGACCGTCTGACTCGTCGCCCCGATCGTCAGGCCGACATTGAATGTGGATGCCTTCGCGACATCGAGGCGAAGGTTCGAATCCTCGAACGCTTCGAAACCCTGCGCCGTCACACGAATCGAATAGTCGCCCGGCGGCAGCAGATCGAACCGGTAAGTCCCGTCCGCCATACTCTGCCCGTGCCGGACCGCAGCGGTGGCGTTATCCGTCAGCACCATCGCCGCGTTCGGCACTCCCGACCCCGACGGATCGACCACTCTACCCGTAAGCACCGCGTTCTCGTTCTGCGCCAGAAGTCCGCCGCCCGCCAGAGAGACTACGAGGGCACAAGCGAGGTACTGCCTGATCACTGATCTCATATTGTGATTTCTCAGGCTAGAGGCTTGCCGTGTCAAACAGATGACGAACTGGTATCGGATCGGTTTCGGCCAATTACAAGAGTCGCGAGTTTATGCGTGCCGGAGTCACAAGGCTGTAGCGCAAACGCGCTACACTACCCTGAATATCCGTACGATTTTCAACCCCCACGTACGCGAGGAGGCTGTATGACGAGTCGCATCCCGAAACATTTTCGGACCACCCTTTTTCTGACGGTGGCAATCGTGGCTATCCCATCCACCCACGCACAGGACGCCTCGAAGCCGTCCATTCGCGCCACCACCCACTACATCCTCAAAAGCGACCGCACCGGCGACATGGCCGCCGCGATCAAAGAATATAACGAGATCCTCAAAAAAGCGCGCTGGGACAAGACCTACACCATCTGGCGCTCCGCGTCCGGCCCAGCCGAAATGATGCGCGTGGACTACTACGACAAATGGGCCGATCTCGACGCCAACACCGCGCGCGACCCGAAACTGAAGGACTATCAGGCCGAGATCACGCGCATCACCGCCCGCATTAACGAGAGTTTCGTCAGCAGCAACAGAGTCATCGATATCGTGAATCAGGAAGCCAGCATGCCCCGCCCCGCCGAGCCGCCGAAGATGTTGATGATCTGGACAGCCCATGTCAAAGCCGACAAAATGCGCGAAGCAGTCGATCTCGAAAAGAATGAGTACGCCGCGGCTATGAAGACCACTGGCGTGAAGACTTATATCTTCGCGGTCACCCGATACGGCGGTCCCGCCAATGAGATCCGCTCTTCGACCGGCCTCGACAACTGGGCCGCCATCGACCAGCCCAACATGGTGCGAAAAGCTATGGGCGACGACAAATACCGTGCTTTCACCGCGAAGATGGATGCCCTGCTCGAAGACTACCGGTACGACATTTATCGCTACGACGCCGAACTGAGCTTCACCGGCAAATAGACCGCGGACCAAGGGTCTGCTGCCCCGTTGCGGCAGGGCCCGGAAGCCTGTGCAGAAGTCCCGACGGGCTGAATGCCCGTCCCACCGTCTTTGTAAACTGCTGATCCTTCGTGGTGGGACAGACGGTTTCGTCTGTCTTTTCGGGGTGAGGGACTACTGCCACGGGCTGCTGGGGCACATTCCGGGTCGGGACCAAACGCCTCCGGTGAATCGCGCGTTTAGCAAAATTGTTCCGAGGGAAGCCATCTCTCCATTTACGATGACCAGAAAGTTTACATGAGCGGAATCATAGCCTTCATTCGGGAAGTAGACACCGCGCAATTAACCGTATAATGAGTCCCGGAGATCTATCCATGCAAAAGACTTTCATCCTGCTGGCAGCCGCGGTCACGATATTCGCGCTTATCGGCTCGGCTCAACAGACCGGACCTTATAAGGTCCTCAAAACGGCCAGAGTCGGAGGCGAAGGCGGCTGGGATTACATCTACGCCGACGCTGCCGGACGCCGCCTCTACATCCCTCGTGGCGAAGTGCGCGCAGTCGCGGCCACCGAGACGTCGCCCGCCGTAGCCGCAGTCACCGCGCGGCTGACCAGCTTCAACCTCGACACCCTGGAACCCACCGGTGAAATTTCCGGCGTTGGAGGCAACGGCACAGCGGTCGATCCGAAGTCCGGCCACGGCTTCACCAGCGACCATCCGAAGGTCTCCATGTTCGACACCAAAACAATGATGCTGATCAAGAGCATCGACGTCGGCATGGCGCGTCCCGACGGCATCTACTTCGACTCGTTCAACCAGAGGGTCTACGTCTTCAGCCATCCAACCAAAGACGCCACCGTGATCGACTCGAAAGACGGTACGGTGCTCGGCACCATTGATCTCGGCGGCGTGCCCGAGCAGGGAGTTGGCGACGGCAAAGGCATGCTTTATGTAGTCATGCAGGATCCAATCGGCAGCGTCACGGCAGTAGACGTCAAGACGATGAAGGCTACAGCGCACTACTCGCTCATCGACAAGGGCGGCTGCAACGGCCTCGCGCTCGATGCGAAGAATCAGATCTTGTTCGCGGCGTGCGGCCGTTCCGGCAATCCACCTACGCAGCCCGCCCAGCCCATGATGGTGATCCTGAGCGCCACTGACGGCAAGATCCTCACCAGTCTCCCGCTGGCCGGCGGTTCTGACGGCGCGGTCTTCAACCCCACGACCATGGAAGCCTTCAGCACGCAGGGCAACGGCACAATGACGATCGTTAAGGAGAAGAGCCCGACCAGTTTCGAAGTCGAGCAAAACCTCCAGACGATGAACGGCGCACGCACCGTCACGTTCGACAGCAAAACGGGCCACCTGTTCACAATGTCGCAGGAGCGCGGCCCGGCGCCCGCCGCACCAGCCGGTGGCGGACGAGGACCGCAGGGCACCGTGGTCCCAGGGTCGTTCTCGATCCTGGTGATCGGCAATCAGTAGGCATCAGACGCGATGCCGCCACAGCCCGATCAGGCCGCGTGTCAGAAAACTTGCTCCGATCACAAACAGCTTCATGCCGATGATGTAACCCCACATCCATTCGAGATTGTGCCGGAAGTCGAAAATGATGAAGCCGCTGGCTAACGAAACGAGTGTCAGGCCCCAGCCCGCTTCACGCTTTGCGTAAGGGCGACCCTCATACTTTCCCCGCACGGAAGCTTCATAGACAACCTGCAGGGCTTCGCCCGATTTTCCTTCATGGTCGTAAACCTCGGCACAGAGCTCGGGATGGCGCGCCACCACGGCATTGGCGAGATCCACGGCTTCATCAAGGTCTGCGCAGATTGCGACCGATTCTTCGCCCGGTGAAAATGTTCGCCCTTCCATGTCTCTCTGCAGCCGCCTGCGGGCCGTCAGAATGAAAACGCAGAACTCGCCTTCGCGTATGATTTCGGTCCAGTGTGCGGGACTTCGGTTTGGGTCGTACAACCTGGTCCAGGTCATATTCGAAAAAATTCAGGCATCATACTCGATACGCATAAAGGATCCGGATGTCCGAGGT
>ODAK010001040.1_pt1 | contig 31099 bp, 33 predicted proteins | sample 1539591 | NCBI WGS metagenome assembly ODAK01 (sample SAMEA3539303, study PRJEB22396) | soil metagenome | biome: tundra; feature: field; material: soil | place: USA | collected 2010-05 | depth 0.15 m
AACCGAATGGGATTCCATGAACAAACGCTACGCGATCGCCGGACCCTCAAGATGGATATTTACTCGCTGATCTGCCTATTGTTTCCGAACATTCTCTAAGACGAGCAAGTCGGGATTGGCGACAAGCGCGAGTGCAAAGCGCACCCGCTGGGTCTGGCCGCCCGAGAGCTTCGTCGTTCGTTGGTCGGCGAATTCGAGCGTGCCGGTGGTGTGCAGGACCTCGTCGATGTCGAGTGGGCTGGGATAGAGCGAGGCGACCATGTCGAGCAACTCGCGAACCGAGAGGTACTCGATGAGAGAGCCGGTCTGGAGCATCCCGCCGATCCGGCCCTGCGCCACGGCTTCGGCGGGTGAGAGGCCGAAGACGGTGACCGTACCCGCGTCGGGACGGGCGAGCCCGAGAATCATGTCGATCGTGGTTGACTTGCCCGCGCCGTTGGGGCCGAGCAAGGCGACCGTCTCGCCAGGTGTGATCGCAAGGTTGATGCCGCGCACCGCAGGCACCGGGCCGTAGGACTTCTTCACTTGCGAGAGAAGGATTCCGTCGCGTGAGTCGTGGTTGTGAGCCATGTGTCCAGGATGGCGACTTTGCGTGCGGCCTGGTAGTGGGCATGCTCACGACTTTGCCATGACAAATGTCACATCTCGGGCAGGTCATGCCGTGGGCAGACCTCGTCGGCAGACCTGCTTCCTTCGTACCTGGGATGTGTCGGGTAAGGCGAACCGAATCCGCCGGACGCCGGCGGTGACGGTTGCTCCATCCTCGGCGCGTGGGCGCCCTCTCGGCGCACCGATCCAAGCCAGCGCCACACTTCTCGAGGGTGCCGAGTCCGACCATGCTGCAGCGCTCCTTGCCAAGAAGCATCGGATACTGCACGGATGGCTCATTCCCCGTGTTCACCGTCTGCGAGGGTGGAAGACGCAGCAGTTCAGACTCAGCCCCCCGCCCGGCAGTTGAGCTGGCGGCGAGGTTATCCGGCCGGGCCGGCGCGCCGCTTCAGGCGGAGCTCATTTTGTGCGGGGTGCACCGGCAGAGCGAGTAATCCGCGCAACCCCGTAGCCTGCCGCGAGAACGGCCGCCAACATCAAGGCCAGCGTGAACACGAGCTGAGGATCGAATGGCGATCTGTGCGATCCGGTTGCCGTTCCCTGGAGGAACCATGGCGCATGCAGTGCGATCGCCGCCCACCAGAGCGCTGCCGCCGTCGTGATGGCCAACATCGCCCCTGTGACTGCGACAGCCAGCCCCGCCTCGAGGCGCAGAAGTCGGCGAGCCACGTCAATCCTCCGTCCGGCTGCGACGGCGGCCACCGTCCACTGAGCCAAGGTCGCGGCGACGAGCACGGCCCACGCCACTATTGCCGTCGAGTAGACCCCGTCGCCCCCATTGCGCTGGTGTTGATTGAGGTGATGGGCCCAGGCACCGAGAGGAATGAGGGCGACGCCCGTCACCGCAGTGAGGAGGCAGGCCCTGAGGAGGTGTCCCCGAAGAGTCGGCCACCCGCCACCTCGGATGAACCGGACAAACGCAGGGAGCGCCGCCAATCCGCCGAGCACGACGAGGGCGCTCCCGAGGAGACCGAACGTCACCACCATGTTGAACGCATCTTGAGCCAGCGATCGCGAGGCGACCGGGACGGCTTGGGCAAAGTGCTCGGAGGTCTTGGAGAAACTGATCCCTGCCACGACGAACGCAGTCCACGAACAAAGGACCAAGAGCGTGCCGGCTCGGGTCCGCTCGATTGGGGAATGCTGCTCACCGATCAGTCCGGTGCCATGTGCACGCTCGCGCAGGCCGGCCCAGGCCATCGACATCTTGAACTTCAGCGTTGGCGGCCGTTCGCCTAGCTCGTCTTCCATCAGGGCCACAAGTTCGTCCCCATAGCGATCACGCCAGGTCTGCGGGTACCACCGCAACAGTGCAGCCATATCTTCGTGGCCCCGGCTCATCCGAGCGTTCCCAACGTGAGCCCGAGGCGCGACGCGCCCACATCGGCGATCCGGCGCATATCGGTCACGATGTCCGCCAGCGCAGCCGAGCCCGCGCTCGTGATGCGGTACGGCCGCCGCCTGTCCTCACTTTGGAGTGGCTCGATCAGGCCGCGTTCTTCGAGCCGGGTAATTGCTCCATAGAGGGCGCCGGGACCAAGGCTCACCCCCGCGAACGCCTCGATGTCCTTGGCCAGAGCGTGGCCATGCTTCGATCCCGCAGCCAAGCTGGTGAGGATCAGGACGGGAGGGTCGTTGGGCCGGCGCAGTCCTGTCTGTTCTCGTCCTGTTCGCATGGCATGAGAGTACTACATACCACGTAGTACTCCGCAAGGCGTAGCTGGCGCTGGCCCGCCGAGCGGACCGTTCAGCTGTGGCTGGGTCCGGTCGGGCCGGTGACGCGACCGTCCCAATGCTCGGCGTCACGCACGACCTGGTCAAACGGCTTGTCGCGGTCGAAACTTGGTTCGCGGGGCAGCCCGAGGACCTGCTCACTGATGGCGTTGCGTTGCATCTGGTCGGTGCCCCCCGCTACCGAGTTGATCTTGCCGTTGAGGAACGCGAGCGCGGTGGAAGCGCCGACACCGTCAGACTCCGACGGTTCCCAGGCCACCAGGTGACCGCGTGCGAGGTCGATGCTGAGGTTCGCACGCTGCGCATCGAAGGTCCCGTGTGCCAACGCCCAGTACGCCGCGTAGCCGGGATTGGCGCCGTGAAGCTGCAGGGTACGCCTGATCCGCCGGCTCAGCGCGTCCCGGAGGAACATCAGGCTGTGGGCTTGGGCGATGAGCTGGCGGGCGTGAGGTTCGTCGATCCGACCGACCTCGCGCGCCAGGGCGACCAGGTCGGGGGCGAGGGGGCCCGGCTCGAGAGGAGCGTCGGGTACCTCGGTGCTCCCGCCGCGCTCGTGGACGAGCATGGTCTGCGCAATCGTCCATCCCTGGTCGACGTCGCCGATCCGCTCGGCGTCGGGGATCACGACGTCGTCGAAGAATTCTTCGCAGAAGTCGGCACCGCCGTTGATGAGGCGTATCACCCGCACGGTGACACCCGGCGCGTCGACCGGTACCCCGAACCATGTGAGGCCGCGATGCTTCGGAACGCTCCAGTTCGAGCGGGCAAGACAGAGGCCCCAATCGGCCAGGTGGCCGAACGAGGTCCACACTTTGGCGCCGTTGAGGATCCACGTATCGCCGTCGCGAGTCGCCCGCGTCCGGATCCCCGCGAGGTCCGATCCTCCCGACGGTTCCGAGAAGAACTGCACCCACAACTCCTCGCCCTTGAGCATGCGAGGCAGGTGCCGGCGCTTGAAGTCCTCTGAGGCGTGCGCCAGGATCACCGCCGCGCAGACCCCGAACGTCATGGAGCCGGCATACCCGAAGTCTGGCAACTCGTAGCCGGCGGCCTCTTCGAGGAACGCACGCTCGTGCGCACGCGTCAGACCTTGTCCGCCGTACTCGACCGGCCAGGTGATCCCCGCATACCCGGCGTCGAACAGGGCGCGTTGCTTGGGGCGTTCGGCCGCGATCTGCTCCCGAGTGTATTCGCGACTCCCGCGCAAGTTGGCGGCGACCGGATCCTGTCCCGCCTCCCGCGGGGCGAGGTTGGCGGCAATCCACGCCTGAGCCTCTCGTCGGTACGCGTCGAGGTCGACCGGTGTCGTTGTGGTCATTGCATCCGTCCTCGCGTCATAGGCCGTGGATCCGGCAGATTCGCTCGCGGTGCCACGACGGGTCGCCGTAGAGCACACGGTCGACGGCGAGGCGCCTGAGATAGAAGTGCAGATCGTGTTCCCAGGTGAAGCCGATGCCGCCATGGGTCTGCTGGCAGGCCTGCGTGACCGCGATCCCAGCGTCGCCGACGTACGCCTTGGCGATGCTGGCGATTTCCGAAGCAGTGGGGGAGCGGTCGCCGACCGCATGAGCCGCAGCCGTCGCGCCGGCCGCACTCACCTCCACCGAGAAGCTGGCGTCCGCGAGGAGGTGTTTGAGTGCCTGAAACGAGCCGATCGGGCGTCCGAACGCCGTTCGATCCTTGGCGTATGCAACGGTGAGTTCGAGCAGCCGACTCATCGCGCCGACCGATTCAGCAACGCTGAGTGTTGCGGCAACATCGATCAACCGGTCGAGGAGCGAGCTCGTATCGCCGGTGGTAAGCACCGCGTCCTCCGGGACGTGTACCCCGTCGAAGGACACATCGACGAAGTCACGGGTGAGGTCGAGGCTACTGAGTCGTGTCATCGTGACGCCCGTGGCATCGGCGGGAACAAGGCACTGCGCCACTTCGCCGGTATCATGAAGAGCAGTGGCCAGAAACAGGCCAGCGGTGCTGCCCTCCGAGACGAGCCCGGCTGTACCCGAGAGCTCGAGGCCTGTGTCCGTGGTGCGCGCACGCAGGGCGCCAGCCTCAGGCACGCCGGAACGATCGCTGATTGCCCACGCGGCGGTCACTTCGCCGCTGGCAAGGCGCGGGAGCCAGGCCTCCTGTTGGTGCGTGGGACCCGCTTCGGCCAGTGCGAACGCCACCACGTTCGTCGTTATGAACGGACCTGGCTGGACGCTGCGGCCGCGTTCTTCGGCCACGATGACGGCGTCACGCATCGGCGTTCCCGAGACGCTTCCCCCGCCGAACTCCTCGGGAACGAACAGGGCGAACCACCCGAGCTCGCCGGCGGCCCGCAGCACGTCCGGATCGCGCAGCAGCGGATCGTCCGCCATTGCTCGCACGGTTCCGATCGGACACCGCGCCTCAATGAATCGGGCAGTCGTGTCGCGGAAAAGGCGCTGGTCGTCGGAGAGTTCGATATCCACCGTCACCAAGCCTCGTCAGTCCGCACTGGTCAAAGACGGTCGGCCTCCCTTGTCGGCGCCCTGTCGGCGCCAGCAAAGCGGGCGAGCCCTCGCTTCGACGTCCTCCGGGCGACGCTAGCAGCAAGTCTCACGGTCACGTCAGTCCGGTCATTGCCCCCACCTGAAGCTCTAGGACGCACCAGGGGGGTCGACGAGGCGGACCATGGAGACTGTCGAGACGACGCCTTCGGTGTCTGACATCGTGGCCTGCACCTGCCCCGTGCCGGTGTGCCCGATCCAGCTCCGGCCATCGAGGGAGAGCCACTCGCCGACCGGCTCGCGTACGACGTTGAGAGCGACATCGGCGTTGATCCAGCTGATCGGCACCGTACGCACGTGTCCCAACCCGCTGGCGGTATCGGCGGTGTAGGCGAGCCGGGCCACCGGCAGCGGACGCTGCCCGGCGATGACGTCGATCCGCAGTCGCACCCAGCCAGGGTGGCTGTAGTAGCCCCCGGACCCCTCGAAGAGGTACTCCATGGCCAACCTCGAGCCGTGGAGGTTCGCCGCGAAAGGATCCTCTTCCACCGGCTTCGGCCGGGTCGGCAGGGGGTTGGAGCTACGGCCGTCGGGCAGGCTGTCGGCCTCAACGGAGGCGCGACGGACCCGCAGAGCCGTGGACCGAGCGACTTCGACGCCGTCGGCGAACAAGGACGCCACGACCACTTGGATCTTCTTGCCTTCCCGGATGACATGCACCTCGGCCGTGAGGGGGGTGAGCGGAGTGGGCCGCATCAAGTCGGTGGTGAGCCGGGCGACCTGCATCGGGACAAGGCTCGGCGTCGTGTCGACGAGTGTTGCGAGGAGCGCCGCCGGGGAACCTCCGAACTGCGCGCCGGGGTCCCATGGTCCCTGGCAGTAGTGCGTCGGCACATAACGGTTGCCGTCGGGGACGAACAATGCGGCGTCTTTCTCGACGGGGTGCAACACGACCGCAGGAGCTTCACCGCAATGATCCCCGGCGCGCAAGTCCGGGTGCGCTCGGTGAGCCGCCTTACCGGGGGGCCCAGGCACCGGGGGCGACCCAAGGCGCCTGTTGTGGAAAGGGAGGGTGGTCGTTACCATCGCGTCCACGCCGAGGGGGAACTCGTCCGGTCCAGCGCGGCGAGGTCCGCCCGATGGTCCATCGCCCCCAAACACGTCCGATCAGGAGGCACCGGTATGTCAACTCGTCAAAAGCTGCGATCGCTCATAGCCGGGGACCCGTTCATGGCGGCCGAGTGCTACAGCGCCTTAAGCGCCCGCATCATCGAGGACGTGGGCTTTCCCGCTGCGTACATGGGCGGCCACGGGACGAGCATGATGCACTACGCCATCCCCGACAATGGCGTCTTCACTCCGACCGAGATGATCGAGCAGGCCGGCCGGGTCGCCGAGGCGATCGCGATCCCCTTGATCGTCGATGCGGACCAGTGCGGTGAGACAGTCGCTGACGTCTATCGAAGCATCCAGCGCTATGAGCACGCTGGTGTCGCCGGGATCCACATTGAGGACGAGGTCCCACCGAAGCACTCGAAGTGGGCTGGGCCTCTTCTGTCGATCGCCGACATGCAGGCGCGGATCCGGGCCGCGGTCGCTGCGCGTCGGGATCCCGACTTCATGATCATCGTCCGCTGCGATGAGCTCTACGCCGTTGGGGGTGGTGGTTCCGGCTCGCTCGACGAGGCCGTGCGCCGTGGCGCTGCCTACCAGGAAGCAGGCGCCGACGCCTTTCTCCCGACTTTCGCGACCGAAGAGCAGGTCGCGGCGATCAAGGCAGAGGTGACGGTGCCGATCGTGGGCTTCGGTACCGTCATGCCCGGCCTGGACGTCGTCCTGTCGACCGGATGGGGGACGGCTTCTGCTGCCAGGGTGCACCGTCAATTTGCCACCCATCTCCTCGAGCACGGGGATCTGCCCCCTGAGGCGTTCGAATTCCCAGCGAAGGCCGAGGTCATCCAACAGGATCCCTACGACGCGCTCATTGAGGCGTGGGTGACGAGCACCGGGCGGGCGCTGCGGCCACCCCTCAGGTGAACGCTGGACCGGTTACGGCGACGGACGCAACGCTTCCGCGCGCACGCCGGCGATGAGCACGCGCAGTCCGTACTGAAGGTTGTCGAGCAAGTCCAGCGATCGCCCGTCGGCCCACGCTTCGCAGGCCGAATAGATGACCGCTGCAGTTAGGGCGGCGATCTGCTCAGGGTCGATGTTCACGGGCAGATCGCCTCGCACGCGAGCTTCTTGGAAGAGCTTGGGGAGAAGCTGCCTGAACGAGCTGCGCGCGCGGGTGCGGGCGGGGTCGCGATGGTATTCGCGCAGGATCAGGGCAAATGTTGCGCGTGGCCTTCGTTGGCTCTGGTCGGCGAGCACGACCGCGGCGCGCTGGAGCGCCACGTCGAGCGCATCGCCGGCTTCCATCGATCGGATGGCCTCTTGCGCCATCGTTTCTTCGGTCGCGGCATTTATCTGGAGCAGGATGTCGATCTTGCTGGCGAAGTGGAAGTAGAAGGTGCCCTTGGTGACACCGGCGGCTCGCACAATGTCTTCGACCGTGGTCGCGTTGTACCCTGCGTCTGATCCCCGTTCGGTCCACAACGTCGTCGCGGCATCGATGAGGGCCGTGCGAGTGCGACGTGACCTGCCCTGCGCGAGCGTCGCACGCCGCGTGTTCGACGCCGGGTCGGGCGGCCCGATCACAAGAGACCCCGGTGCGTCAGCGCGCGTCATCTGGAGGCGAACTCGAACAACTTCGGAGCCACCTTCGGCCGGCTGACGCATCGCGCCCCGGAGTTACCGCCCCCGACGATTCGCACCACACCGTCCATTCGTTGTCTTTACCCGGTGGTTCGACGCATCCGGGCCACCGCCTCTCATGACGTATATGCAATCTCATTGCTTTTGATGTCTCAGCCAGGCATCCCCGTCGTCCGACGCTGCCTGGGTGTGTCCCACCATAAGGCCATATTTAGACCGACGCCTAAATACCCAGTACGGTCTAGCTGTCCATCCCAATGCCGCGGCGCCTGCGTCGCGACCTCGAGTTGAGGACCGAAATGACTCTTGACCTGAGCTCCATCGAGATCGTCGACGCTGACACGCACCTCATCGAGACTGCCGACCTCTGGACAAGCAGGGCTCCGGCAGCGATCAAGGACAGGGTTCCCCACGTCGAGGAGATCGACGGGAAGGACTCCTGGGTGATGGAGGACACCGTGCTCGGCCCCGCCTTCATCGGCGGCGTGATCCGCAACGACGGCGCAAAGATCGAAACTGAGATTGCCTATAGCGAGTGGGGCTTCGAGGACGTCCACCCCGGCGGCTACGACCTCACCGCGCGCCTGGCGGTCATGGACGCGGCAGGTGTCTCGGCGCAGGTCGCGTTCCCGAACAACCTCGGGCTCGGTGGTCAGGGCGTCGCAATGGCGAGCTCAGATCAGGCACTCCTCAATGCCTGCGTTGAGATCTACAACGATTATGGCGCTGAAGTCCAAGAGCGCTCCGGGAATCGGATCCTGCCGATGGCGGTCATGCCGGCGTGGAGCGTCGACGCCTGTGTACGCGAAGCTCGCCGCGGCCACGCCAAGGGGCTTCGTGGCGTCAACATCACGTCAGACCCGTCAGACCAGGGGGCTCCGGACCTCGCTGATCCCGTCTGGGACTCGTTGTGGAGCACCTGCGTCGAACTGCAGCTGCCGGTGCATTTCCACATCGGCAATAGCGACACTTCGATGAACTTCTACGAGAACTATTCGTGGGGCTCGAATTCCGAGTCGGTCAAGCTCGCGATCGGCGGCATGATGCTGTTCATCGGTAATGCTCGGAGCATCGTCAACATCATCGCCTCCGGAATGCTCGAGCGTCATCCTGAGCTTCAGATCGTTTCGGTTGAAAGCGGTTGCGGGTGGATCCCGTTCGTGATGGAAGCACTTCACTACGAGATGGCTGAGAACTCTCCTCAAGCCCTCTCCAAGCTTTCACTTACCCCGCTCGAGTACTTCCAGAGGCAGATCTACGCGACGACGTGGTTCGAACGGGCCGACATCGCATACACCATCGGGAGGGTAGGGGAGGACCGCATCATGTTCGAGACGGACTTCCCGCACCCCACGTGCCTTTACCCCGACCCATTGAAGATAGCGGCGGAGAATCTCCAGACGTTGAGTCCCACCGCCCAAGAGAAGATCCTGAGCACCAACGCCAAGCTGCTCTACCGCCTGCCGTAACGACGCCGCCCACGGCGCGTGTCGTCTTCACCCGTTACGGTAACGATGTGAACGCCACCATCGATCGCTACTTTGCCGCAATGGATCGCCATGACTGGGCGGAACTGCGAGGTTGCCTCTCGGACTCCTTCAGCCGAGTGGGGCCATACGATGAGCATGCCTGGGGCGATCCCGACGATTACGTCACCTTCCTGCGTGATCTGCTGCCCACCCTCAAGGGCCAGAAGGTGGAGATCACTGAGGTGATCGAAGAAGGTCCAATGGTCCATGTCAACGTCACCGAGACGATCGAGGTCGAGGGCTCGCCCCACGCGGTGCGGGTGGCCGGGACGTTCCGCTTGGACCCCGACGATCTGATCGAATGCATAGAGGTCTTCGTCCGGCGGCTACCACCGATCGGGACTGCTCCCTGAACGTGGCGTCCGAGGCGATTCCCCCTGCTGTTTCAACGGATGAGCGGCCTGGGCCTGATCCCTACGACCACCACCGCCCCCTGGACCAGTGGGACCCCGCGGCCACTCATGCCCAGTTGCGCAGCTCATGTCCGGTGGCTCACACGCCGGCCCATGACGGCTACTGGGTCGTGACGTCACACGACCTTGTGCGGCGGTGTGGGCGCGACCCCGAGGCGTTCTCTTCCGAACACGACCTCGATGGGACGCGGTTGGGCAAGGAGTTCGGGGGCATCGCCATTCCCCCACAAGGCCACTACCGTTCGATCCCTTCAGAGATCGATGGTGCGGCGTTCCACCAGTACCGGCGCTTGCTCCTTCCATGGTTTACCCCGGCGGCTACCGCCCCTTGGCTTCCCGTGATCCGCGCCATGGTCGCGGAGCAGCTCGACCGCCACCTCGAGTCCGGATCGATCGACTTGGTGCTGGACCTCGCCAACCCCGTCCCCGCAATGGTCACCATGGTCCTGGTCGGGCTCGACGCCCACCAGTGGGAGAATTTTGCCGAGCCATTGCATTCTCTCGTTGCTGCTCCTCCTCACTCACCAACCTGGCTGGCCGCTCTTGAGGGCATCGGCCACCTACGGGCCACGTTGCTGGACCTGGTCATCGCTCGACGTCGGTCGCCCACTCACGATGTCGCTTCGGTGGTCGTTGCGGCCGAGATCGACGGCGAACCGGTGAGTGATGCCGATGCGGTGAATGTCTTGTTCACGGTGGTGGCCGGCGGGGTCGATACCACAACGGCGTTGATTGCCAACTCCCTGTTCTGGCTGTCTGAGCACCCCGACGTCCGCCGCCAGCTCATCGACGAGCCGAACCTGCGCCCGTCGGCTCGCGAGGAGTTCCTCCGGGTGTTCAGCCCCGCCCCGGCTACCGCCCGCACGGCAACCCGTGCCGTGCGGATCGGAGGACAGGACCTCGGTCGCGGCGAGCGCCTGCTTCTCTCCTGGACGGCAGCCAACCGCGACCCCGCTGTGTTCGACGAGCCGGACCGAGTGGAGGTGACCCGTGACGCTGGCCCGCACGTGGCCTTCGGCTTCGGTCCCCACCGTTGTATCGGGGCTCCCTTGGCGCGGACGACGTTCGACGCCGTGCTGGATACCGTCCTCGACACCATCGGCGACTACGTCGTCGACACCGCTGGTGCGGTTCGCTATCCGAGGGTAGGAGCGGTTAATGGATGGGTGAGTCTCCCGGCCCGGTTCAGCGTCCCGCAACGATGAACCCACGTACAAATCCGTGCAAGTGATCTGATATTGGTCGGTGGTCGGGGACCTCGACTATTAAAGGGGGCCTGTTCCAAGCCAACCCTCATGGTTTGATGCGGTATCTGAGGAAGACGACGCCGTTACCGAATCGTCGTGTGTCGAGAAGTTCGAGCTCCAACCGGACTGCGTCAGGGAGCCATCGTTTGCCTCCCCCGACGAAGACCGGCACCGTCAGCAGGTGTAGTTCATCAACGATCCCCGAAGCGATGGCCTGCCCCGCGAGTGCCGCACCGCCCACGGTGATGTCATGGACGGTCGTCGTTTTCAGCTGTCGTACCGTGCCGGGATCGAAGTCCCGTTCGATCCGTGTCCTCGCGCTCGACACGTCGTCGAGTGAACGGGAGAAGACGACTTTCTCCGCGCGTTGCCAAATGTCGGTGAACTCCCTCACGACAGGGGACCGGTCGGGAATCGTGTGGGCGGTCTCCCAGTAGACCATGGTCTCGTACATGCGACGTCCGTAGAGATAGGTTCCGACCGGCCGTTCGAGGTCGTTGACGAAGCCATGTACCTCCTCATCAGGAGCGGCCCAGTCGAACCCTCCTTGTGGTCTTCGACGTGTTCGTTGATGCGGCGATTACTTCGATCCCGTGTGTCTGACAATGGTGATCGGGCAATCGTGGACATGGTGCAGGCAATGCTCGGAGATCGATCCGAGGATCAGGCTGGCGACCTCTCCGCGTCCGCGGGTCCCCACGACGAGCAGCGACGCTCCCTTGCTCGCTTCGACGAGGACGTTCCCGGCGAAGCCGTGAATGTGCTCTCCCTTCGTCACCACGCCCGGCTCGAGATCGTGGATGCGGGAAAGTGCTTTGCGCACGCTTGCTGCTGCGTTCCCCTCATAGGGCTCAAGGGGTATGACAACCCAACCGGCATTGGGGGATACTTCGTACGCGCTGACGACGTGAAGCAGAGCCCCCCATCGTGCTGCCTCGTGGGCAGCGAACTCTACGGCTTGGTCTGCACATTCGGAACCGTCGACCCCCACGACGATCCGGAGCTCGCCCTTCGCGCCGCCTGCTGTTGACATGTTCGAGCCGTCGTTCATGGTCACCTTCTCATTCTCTACATTCCGTCGGGCAGTCTCGGATGTGGCTGTCGATCAAGAATCGCGGGGCTCGTTCGTGCCAGCGACGCGTTCCTCATCGTCGTCATGTGGTCCATCGTCATGCATCTGCTGCGACGGTGGGTAGGGACAAAGGTCCCACGACCCAGGGCAAAGGGTCCCTTTCGCGGGTCTCCGTAGATAAATTATCCCTCGATTGGGACCATTGCCCCTACCGCTCGCTCTGCACCCTGTCACAGTGAGGCCTATGGCTACGGTGAGCACAGCGGCGGTTGGTGAGCTCTTCGAGCTCGGCGATCGGTCCATGGCAATGATCCGCCCGATCAGACCGGACGACGCCGAAGCGCTGGTTCGGTTCCATGGGCGTCTCTCGCACCGCTCCATCATGCTGAGGTACTTCTACCCGCACCTTGTATTGCAGGCGGCACAGGTTGCACACCTGACGGAGGTGGATGGTCGAGACCGCGCGGCCTTGGTGGTGGAACGAGATGGCGAGCTCATCGCAGTCGGGCGCTACGACCGGCTGAATGATCCGACCCAGGCAGAGGTTGCATTCGTGGTGGCCGATGCCTTTGCGCATCACGGGATAGCCACGATGCTGCTCCATCGTCTGGCCGCACGGGCCAGGAAAGCGGGAATCAGATGTCTCATTGCCGAAGTACTGGTTGAGAACAAGGTCATGCTCTCGGTGTTCCACGCCACGGGATATCCCACCGAGTCAACGGTCGAGTGTGGGACGGTTGAGCTGAAGATGGCCATCGCGCCGGACAACCATCCAATATCGGAGAATTAAGCGGGCACGCGCCAAATCACCCGAGTTCCGCCCCCTTGGGGGTTCCCAATCTCAAGTGTGCCACCGAGCCCTTCCGCGCGACTGCGTAGGTTGGCTAACCCCAAACCGGCACCTCCGACAACAGGGGAAGAAATGCCTACACCATCGTCGACAACTTCGAGCGTTACCTCGTCGGCGACGGAGACAATGACGGAGAAGTTGCTCGCCTGAGCGTGCTTCCCGGCGTTCATGAGCGCTTCACGGAGAACGGCCAGGAGATGATCCGCCACGTCCTGTGGCACACCGGAATCGACGGGTCCAAAGAATGTGACCTCGGGACGTGAGCCCAGTATCGGGGCGAGTTCTCCGGCGAGCTCGATCACACCATGGCGCAAGCCTCGGCGAATGCCGCTGTCGAGTTCGAAGATTGCTGTGCGGATCTCCGTGATCGTGGCGTCGAGATCATCGACCGCCTTGTTCACTCGCTCGAGTATCGGGGCGACCTCATCAAGTCGTGTCGCTCCCTGAAGGGTCATGCCTATTGCGAAAATGCGTTGAATGACGCGGTCGTGGAGGTCGCGGGCAATGCGGTCCCGGTCGTCGAGGACACTCAGGATTCGCACCCGGTCGTGCAGGCGCGTGTTCTCGATCGCAATTCCAGCGGCAAGCGCCAAAGCCTCAGCCATGGCCACGTCCTCGTCGTTGAATGCTTCGGCTCCTTGCTTCTCGGTCAGATACAGATTGCCGTAGACGGCACCGCGGGATCGAACGGGGAGCCCGAGAAACGACTTCATAGGTGGATGGTGCTCAGGGAATCCGTAGCTGTCCGGATGCGCGGCCAGATCGTCGAGGAGCAGTGGCTCAGGGCTGGTGATGAGGAGCCCGAGTACGCCCCGACCCGCTGGCCGACGCCCGATCCGGATCTCCTCCGCTTGGCTCAGCCCGACGGTCATGAACTGTTCGAGACCGGTGCGCGTTTCGTTGAGGACGCCGAGTGCGCCGTAGCGGGCAGCAACGAGAGAACAGGCCTCTTCGACCAGGTGGCGCAGAAGGATTGGAAGTTCCACGTCGGCCTCGATCATCAGGACGGCATCCATGAGGCGGCGGAGCTTGGCCGGGCTGTTCACACGGCGATAGGGCACTCACACGACCGTACTCCCTGGCAGCGGCCCGGACCTGCTCGCGCGTAGCCCGAGGGAACGCCCGAAGCCCCTCGCTGCCATGATGGTGCCGTGAAGATCCGCATCTTCTTGCTTGATGATCACGAACTCGTCAGAGAAGGTGTCAGGAGTCTGCTCGAGAGCGACGACGACATCGAGGTCGTCGGCGAAGCTTCGACCGGGGCAGAAGCCTTGACGCGGATTCCCTTGGCCAAGCCTGATGTAGCCATCCTCGACGTCCGTCTGGAAGAGGGCAGTGGCATCGAAGTCTGTCGTGATATCCGCTCGGTCATGCCCGAACTGGCCTGCCTGATGTTGACCAGCTTTGCCGACGACGAGGCTCTCTATGCCAGCGTGATGGCCGGCGCGTCGGGCTACGTCTTGAAGCAGATCAGGGCCCGCGATCTCATTGAAGACGTGAAGAAGGTTGCCAGCGGTGCGTCGCTCATGGATCCTCGGGCGGTAGCTCGGGTCGTTGAGCGCATTGCGAACCCTCCTCAGGCCGATCCTGCGATCGGTTCACTGTCGCCGCAGGAGAAGCGGATTCTTGACTTCATTGCCGAGGGGAGAACGAACAGGCAGATCTCGGATGCCATGTTTCTCAGTGAGAAGACGATCAAGAACTACATCACCAAGCTATTGGCAAAGCTCAGGGTCAGCAGCCGCACCGAGGCGGCCATTTACGCCACCAGAGTCAAGACGGGTAGCGCCAAATGGGACATCACTCAGGTGTGAGGGCCTTTCCATCGCCGGGCGAGAGAAGACAGATCAATGCCGGCCTCCTTTAATTCCGCCTCGAGTCGGCGCCGATCTTGCGCTGGGTGCGAGAAGTCCGCGGCGACTGTGTCTATTCCATTGGCCGCGCAGAGTTTGAGCAGAGCGCAATCGTACGCGACTTCTATCGCCAACGCGGACATTGCAGTGGCGCGGGTAATCGGTCCCGACGCCAGCATTTCTGATCGGCAGTCGAGCGTGTAGCAAAGCAGTGCGTCGCCCTGCAGGTTCTCGAGCGGTCCTCTCTGCGCGCTGGTGAGTAGTTGCGTGTACATCGACATCCCTTCATTGTCTGCGCGCCTGGGCGCGTTTGCGTAGGGACCAAGTTCCTTAATTGCCCTCCGGACCGAGATTGGGACCAACGTCCCTAGGGGTACCGGGTTCCCGATCTCTGGGGACCAATTGCCCGATCGGCGAGGACCCTTGGACCCAGTTTCTCCCGGCTCGCCCCTTCACCCATTCCTGGACAAGAGGTCCAAGGTCACCGGCGCGTGGGACCAATTGCCCTATGGCCGTCCTGGGAGCCGGCGCAGACTGGCACCATGACATCGACGACATCAACCTCGGATTCCTCCTCCGTAGACACCCAAACCGATCGGGTGACCGTGGGGTCGCCGAGAGGCAAGCACGTGGGTGACCTGGCGCGTCGTGTCACTCATCGTCGCAACGAACTCGGCCTGAGCATCGAGGAGTTGGCTCGCCGGGCGGGTGTTGACGCCTGGTTCCTGGCTTACTTCGAGCAGAGTTCCGACACGACGTTGAGTACGGGAGCCTTGCTCCGATTGGCCGTCGCTCTCGACACGACTCCCTTCACCCTTGAGGGTGGTCAAGTGGACCGACCTCCAGGCGGTGGGGGCGCGGGCGCGCACCCGGTGCTCGAGAGCCTCACAGCGCAACAGTGCGAAGACCACCTGGCCGCGGGAGGCATCGGTCGCATTGTGCTCTCCACCAGCGCTGGTCCCGTGGCCTACCCCGTGAATTTCGTGTTTGTTGACCGGGCGGTCATTTTTCGAACATCCGATGCGATGGCCGAAGCGATCAGCGGGGTAGTCGCGTTCGAAGTGGACCGCGTCGACGAGGCCATGAGCGAAGGATGGAGTGTGCTCGTGAGGGGCCACGCACGACGCATCGAGGACTCCGAAGAACGTGAGGCAATTGCGTTGCTCGACCTCGAGCCCTGGGCCGGTGGCGCCCGCCTCAACCTGATTGGGATCACCCCCTTCGAAATGACCGGGCGGGTTATCGTGCAACGCCAATCCCACTAGTGAAACTCGCGGTCCACTACACGACGAGGCATGGGGTGCGGTAAGGGTGTCCTAGCCCCCGGAGCCCCGATCATGGCTCATGCTGGCTGAAGGCCGGAAGTCCGGCTAAGCATGGGGCCGGGAGGCTGCAGAATGACGATCGCACACAACTATGAGGCGAATCTGGCCAAGGTCATGGCCCACCTACGGGCGGAATTCTCCAACGACATCGACCAGATCATGGGCACCGTCGCTCCTGATCCCCGATTCTTCATCGTCACGAGAGAACACGGAGAGCTGGAATTGGAGGTCGCGGAGACACCAGCCGCAGTCAGGGACCACTATGTCAATCTGCGGACATCGTTGGATGTCGTGCGCTCTCGCCAGATACGCCGCATCGTCAGTGATTGGTTCGTCTTTCAGCAAAGCGTCGCCACCATGCGTGCCCGCGCTGGTCTTGACGACCACTCGGTTGAACCGCACGATTTTGCGGTTGACACCGCCGTACTCTTCCCGATAGCGGCCGGCGGCATCTTAGGGGAGATCCCGTGGAACCGCACGAGCTTCGCCGAGGCCGCCATGGCCACAAGGTCGGTCCATCACGAGCCCCCAACCGAAGAGCTGATGGAAACGGTGGACCTGCACGAGGCCTTCTTGGGCGCGTGGTGCACGGGCGACGGGCAGAAGGTGGTCGACCTCCTCGAAGAGGACTGTGCGTTGGGAATTCGCAGCTGCACCGACGCCGACGGTCCGATGTGCGTCGGTGCAGGGAAGGAGGCGATACGCATCGCGCTGGAAGAGCAGTTCCTCTCGTGGAAGCCGGTCTCCTTTACGATCTTGAACCTCGTTGTCACCGATTGGTACGTCTTTGCCAACGTCAGATGGATCGGTGACGCACTCTCGGACTCGGGCGCATGGTCACCACATGAGATGTCCACCGCCACCATCCTGCCGGTCTCCGGGGCACAACGGTTTCAGGCGATACTCGGGTACGGGACGTCTCTTGTTCCCCTCTAAGGCTTGAACGCCTGCGTGGGTGTGTTGAGCCACTGCAGGATGTCTTCGTTGTCGCCTCCGAGTGTGGGGGGTGGCAACGTATAGCGAGGAGGGGACTTCGAAAGCTGGATCGGGTTCGAGAGCTGGGCGATCGTAGTTCCAGCGTGACGTTGCATCAGGGTGATCGGATTCAGTTCAAGTGTGTCCGCTAGTTGAAATGCCCCAGCGATGTCATTGATAGGTCCGCAGGGGACGCCGGCGTCGTTCAGGCGCACGGCCCACCGCGCTGCCGTATCCGACGCCAGTGCTTGCTCGAGCGTCTCGATGAGCTCGGTCCGGTGACGCACGCGTGCAGCGTTGGCACGGAACCGTTCATCCTCACCGAGTGCGGGTAGCCCCAGTAACATGCACAAGCTGCGAAATTGTGTGTCGTTGCCGACTGCCACTGCGATGACGCCGTCCGCCGTGTTGAACGTCTCGTAGGGAACGACGCTCGGATGCCGATTCCCCATCGCCCGTGGCACCAGCCCGGTAGTGGCGTATGCGGATCCTTGATTGATGAGGGAGGCGATGAGGCTGGAGAGGAGGTTCACCTCGACTCGCTGACCCTGGCCCGATTTTGCGCGTGCCGCGAGCGCGGCCATGATGCCGATGCAGGCGTGGAGCCCCGTCAACACATCGACGACGGCCACGCCCACCTTCGTGGGAGGGCCTTCCTCGCTGCCCGTGATCGACATGAGCCCGCCCACCGCTTGGGCGATGAAGTCGTAGCCGGCCAGGGCCGACCCTGGACCCGAGCCGAAACCCGAGATGGAGCAATAGACGACGGCCGGGTTGACCTGCACGACGCTGTCGTAGTCCAGCGAGTACTGGGCCAGGCGCCCGGCCCGGAAGTTCTCGACCATGACGTCAGCACGGGCGGCCAACTTTCGCGCGGTGGCTGCACCTTCCTGCGTTCGTAGATCGAGCGCGATACTCCTCTTGTTGCGGTTGACGCTGAGGTAATAGGTACTCTCCCCATCGACAAACGGCGGACCCCAGGCCCGGGTATCGTCACCGTGCGCCGGCTCTTCGACTTTGATGACCGTCGCTCCGAGGTCGCCCAACATCATCGTCGCGAGTGGACCGGCCAGCACGCGGCTGAAATCGGCCACGACGAGTCCGGACAGCGCGCCTTGGCCGGTCGCCTCCTGAGCGAGTTCCCCCTCGCCCCCGGTCTCAGGCGTCATCGGCGTCGGCCACGGAGCCGGGTGCGCCTGCGTCGGTCAACAGTGGCCGGAGCGCCCGGTAGGCGGCGTCGGCCGCCGGAGCGCCGCAATAGAGGCCACAATGCATGACGATCTCGCCGATCTCTTCGGCTGTCATGCCGTCGGCCAGGGCGCCGCGCGCATGCGCGAAGAGCCCCTCCGGGCGCCCCAAGGCGATCAGGACGGCCAGGGTGATCGCTCGTCGCGTGGCCAGGTCGAGCCCGGGTCGATCCCAGACACCCGCCCATATCTCGCGAGAGGCCAACGCCCTGAATGCGGCTTCGGCCTCGGTGGCGGGACTGCTCGCGGGAGGACTGTCGGGCCCGAGCACCTGACGCCGTACGGTGTCCCCCCGAGATTCGGTGGACTCGGTCACTTTGGTTGCTCGCCTCGGAGATCCAAAAAGCTCGTGCCGACGGTAAAGGCGGCAGCCTCCGGCGGTGCGACTCCCTGCGCGGCATCGGCCAGCATCTCGGAGACCACCCTTTCCATGTCGTACTCGGGCTCGTATCCCAAGTCGTTTCGGGCCCGGTTGATGTCGAGCGGGTGCTCGCGGGTGCGGGCGCGGGCGTCGGTCTCGATGGTGATGTCGGCCCCGGGGACGAGGCGACGAACGATGGCGGCCACCGCCTCCAGTCGCATCGTTGCCCCCACGCCAAGGTTATAGATGCGGCCGTCGGCACAATCGACCCGATTGGCCAGTACCGTGCCCTGCGCGATGTCCGCCACGAACGCCCAGTCCATGTCGCCCCAGTCCTGCAATCGCACAGGATCGCCGCGACGGGCACCGGCCACCATGACCGCGACGTTCGAACCTAATCGGGCGATGTCGGTGGCCGGAATGAAGGCGAGCGCGCCGTCGTAAGGGGGAACGACCAAGGGATAGCGTACGGCCGAGAAGCCCATCCCGTATCCATGGTGATAGTTGAGACCTAAATGCTCGCCGGCCAGTTTGGTCGTGCCGTAGACGTCTCCGGGCCGGAGGGTATCGGTCTCTTTCACCGGTCCGGTTGGACGCTCGGGGTCGGCGGTGTTGGCGGCAGCGTAGACCGAGGCCGTCGACGAGATCGTCACCCGTTCGACCTCGCAGAGTCGCGCGGCTTCGTAGATATTCAGGAAGGCTTCTATGTTGACGCGGGCCCCCCTGTACGGGTGTTGCCAGATGTCCGAGGTGAGCGACGCCGTGTGGATGATCCGGCTCACCTCGTGCCGCTCGAGAGTTCTCAGCAGCTCGGGCAGGTCGATCAAGTCGTTGCGCACGAGTGTGACGGCGTCGAGGTCGAGGATTCGCCGCAGTGGGACCGGGTCGATGATGACATCTTGGAGGACCACGGGCTCCCCGAGCGCCTGCAGGGCGCGGGCCACGAAGGACCCGGTCAGTCCCGCACCCGTGACCAGGGTGGTCATGAAACCTCGACCAACTCGGTCGACAGAAAGTCGAGTGTCCGGACCCAGGCATCCCTGGCGGGGTCTACGCGGTACGCGCTCCGCGTGTCGTTGAAGAAAGCGTGCGGCGCGCCCGGATAGACGTGGTACTCGAAGCGGCGGTGCGCAGCCGTCATGGCGTCGGCCAGGGCCGGTATGGCGTCGGTGATCACATGGTCCTCGCCACCGTAGAGACCCAGGACAGGACACGTACCACCCTGCAACCGGTCGGGCGGGGGTGGGGTCCCGTAGAAGATCACCGCGGCGCCGAGTCGGGCTTCGTCGCTGCCGAGCAGACCGACCAGGCTGCCACCCATGCAAAACCCGATTGCCCCCACCGGGCCGTGGTTCCCGGCACCATGGGCGGACCCGAGAGTGATGGCATCGCTGAGGATCGGCTCGAAGCGGCCCAGGTCAGCGAGACCCTCGAAGAGCGCGTCGAGAGTCTCGCCCAGCGCCACCCCTTCAGCCCCGACCTCTGCCAGGGCTTTGGCCCTCTGCGTCGCATCCGTCCACGTCGCAGGGGCCAGCCCGTCGATCCAGCCCCGTGCCGTCGCCACGCGGTCCGGTGTCAACGCATCCGAAGGCGGGAAGCCGCTGTAGAGATCGGGGGCCACGGCGAGATAGCCGGCGTGTGCCACTCGGTCCGCCACGTCGCGCAGATGGGCCCCGTCCCCCCAGATGTCCGAAACCACCAGGATCACAGGTAAGGGCCGGTCGGCTCGCTCCGGCCACGCCACGTAGGCCGTGCCTGCACCGACCTGTTGGGACCCACTGGCCAAGGTCACGCGCCACGTCCATCAGGCGGGAGCTTGAAGAACCTCATGGCGTTGCCCGCCAGGATGGCCCGCCGTTCGTGCTCAGGTACCCCGTAGAAGTCCGATTCGATGGTGCGCCAGGAGAAGGGGTGGTCGCTGGCACTATGCGGGTAGTCGCTCGACCACATCAACTGATCGAGGCCGACCAAATGGCGGTTGTGTACGGCGTGGCGATCGGTGATGTACGTGAAGCCGATTCGATCCATGCACGAAAGCGGCGACTCAGCCATGTCTCGCTCGGCGCGAAGGACGGGGTCCTGGCGGCGCCAGCGGTTATAGGCCTGCTCCTTCCAGTACGGCACCCAGCCCGCGTCCACCTCGACGAACGCCAGCCGCAAGCGCGGGAAGCGCCACATGACGCCGGTGTAGATGAACTCCTCGAGGCGGACCGGGACATCGAGCATCCGAATGACCCCTTCGCGCAACGTCGCATGGTGGGCTCCGGGTGCGGCATCCGTGAGACGAACGTGGATGCTCAAGGTGAGGTCGAGCTCTTCGAGTGCTGCCCAGAGCCGGTCATCCTCGGGCTCCATCCGGATGTCGCCGTGGGGATACATGCCGATGGTGACAGCGTTGATGCCCGTGAGGGCGGCGACGCGCGTGCACTCGGCGATCGCGTCGTCGAGCCCCGAATTGGGCAGGAGCGCCACGCCGGCGAATCGGTCGGGGCTGTACGAGCAGAATTCAGCAATCCAATCGTTGTAGGCCCGGACGCAGGCCACATGAAAGTCCCGGTCGGGATTCACGAAGACGGCGTTGGCCACCCTGGGCGTCGGGAACAGCACCTCGGCGTCCACCCCGTCCAGGTCCTGGTCGAGCAGCCTCGCCTTCGGGTCGTAGCCCCCGGGCCTGACCTCTTCGAAGCGCATCCAGGGATCGGGCGGCCAGGGGCCCATGCCCGCACAGGCGTTTCGCCCGAAGGGGACCGGTTCGCGTGCTCCCTCGAGCACCCACGCGTCGCCGCGTTCGAAGCGCTCAATGCGTGGGGCGCGATCGGCGAAGCGCGCCGGCACCCGCGATGTCCACAGGTCCGGAGGCTCGTTGACGTGCGAATCGGCGGAAATCAGCTCGTAGGGTCGACGCGTCATCGGTCCGCCTCGACCGGTGCGAATCGCGGGAGGACCGCGTCGGGTCCGACCCGATCGAATCGCACCTGCACTCGTTGATTGATGGCGACCAGGTCGGGGTCCACGCCGACGACGTTACTTACCAGACGCGGCCCCTCGTCCAGCTCGATCAGGGCGACCACATAGGGCACCGACCCGGCCAGCTCGGGGTTCGAGGCGTGACGCACAATGGTGAAGGAGTAGACCGTGCCAAACCCTGTGGCGGGTGTCCAGCTCAGAGAGGCCGATGCGCACTGACCGCAACGGGGATGGGGTGGATGGCGTACCGTGCCGCACGCCTCGCAACGTTGGATCAGGAGCGTCCCACGCGCCAGAGCCTCCCAGTACGGGGCGTCGTCGGGACCCGGGATCGGCAGCGGGCCGAGGTGACCGGTCATGGGGAGCCGAGCACCAAGCCGGTCACCGGGGCCAACGAGCCGCCCAGGACCAGTCCTATGGAGGCGTCGGCCACCTGGTTGACCGCGTCGCCCCTGAGCTGGCGAACCGCCTCGACCACGTGATTCATCGTTTGCACGTAGGCCTCTCCGAGGTGGCCGCCGTGGGTGTTGAGCGGCAGCGTCCCATCCACCCGGATGTTGTCGCCCCCGCGCACGAAGTCCACCGCTTCGCCGGGCTTGCAGAAGCCCAGGCCCTCGAGGGAGAGCACGGCCAGAGCCGAAATATGGTCATAGACCTCTAGGAAGTCGACATCGGCAGGGACGATGCCGGCTTCGCCGTAGAGGCGTCGGGCCAGGAGTGCGGTTTCCTCCGGCCATTCGATCTCTGGTCGTTGATAGCTGGTCACCACTTCCAGCTCGGGCCCGGTGGCCCATCCCGCGGCCAGGATCGGTATACCGGCACGACGCAGATCGGATGCCCGGTCGGCACTCGTCACCACGACGGCGCTGGCTCCGTCGTTGCCGACATTGCCATCCGGCAGCCGAAGGGGAGAGGCGGCAATCGGGGCGGCGAGGTACTGCTCACGGCTCAGCGGTTGGCCGAAGTGCAGGGCGGATGGGTTGGTGGCCGCGTATTCGCGTGCCACCACGGTGACCCAGCCGAAACCATCGGGATCACTGTTGTAGCGGTGGACATAGCGCTGCGCCACGAGCGCCGCCCACTGGATCACCGTGAGAAGGCCGAAGGGAGCGTGGTGGACCCGGGACCCGGCCAGGGCCGGGGCAATCGTCTCCATGCTCTGATCGAAATGCAGCGTGTCGCCGAGCGGGGCCTTGACGCTACGAAACGCGACCACGGTGTGCGCCCGCCCCGCTGCCACGGCCAGGGCGGCCAGGGCCACGGCCCCGCAGCCATTTCCGTACGGGGACTCAGCGAAGAAGGCCAGATCGCGCAGTCCGAGGTTGTTGACCAACTCGTACTCGCGCACGCGGTCGAACGAGTAGCCGGTGATGCCGTCCACGTCGCCGGGAGCGAGGCCGGCGTCGTCGAGGGCCAGCATGATCGCCTCGAGCGCCAAGTCGAGGTGGGAGCGCTCCGACGTGAAGGAGAATGCGGTGTTGGCCGCGCCCACGATCGCCGTCGCACCGGAAAAATCACGCACTGCGGTTGGGATCCGACGACCTCGTTGCTGGCACCCGCCAACGGTAGCAACACCTTGACGTGCCCGTCCCGATCAGCTGCGGTCCGTACCCAAGCGAACCGGCAACGTCTTGATGCCGCGGATGAAGTTGGAGCGGACCCGCATGGGCTGGCCCGTCACTTCGATGTCGGGAAAGCGCCGCAGCAGTTCTTCGAACATCACGCGGATCTCCAAACGGCCGAGTGCGGCACCGAGACAGAAGTGAGGACCGCCTCCACCGAGCGCGATGTGCGGATTCGGATGACGGGTCACGTCGAACCGGTCAGGATCAGGGAAGACCTCGGGGTCGCGATTTCCGGCGCCATAGAACAGCACGAGCCAGTCGCCCTCGCTGATCGTGCGACCCCGAAGCTCGGCGTCCTTCGTCGCCGTCCGCCGGAAGTGCGTCACCGGCGAGACGAACCTGAGCATCTCCTCCGCGGCCGAGCCGATGAGACTCGGTTCGTTGCGAAGCAGCAATGCCTGTTCCGGGTTCTCCGCCAAGGCGAGCAGCCCTCCCACGATGGTGTTCCTCGTGGTCTCGTTCCCGGCGAATTCCAAAAGGAGGAAGAAGCCTCGCTGCGCCTGCTCGCTCAGTTGCCGCCCGTCGATCTCCGCCTGCATGAGCAGCGACACGAGGTCATCTGTGGGTGATTGCCTGCGCGCCTCCTGCATGCCGGCCAGGTACGTCATCATGTGCCCGATGGCGGCGAAGCCGCCCTCGTTCTGGCCGTCCCCTTCGCCTCCGCCTTCGGTTATCCCGTCACTCCAGGTCTTGATGAGATGTTGATCCTGGCGGGGCACGCCGAGCAGCTCGCCGATGACGTAGCTGGGCAGGAGGGCAGCCACATCCTCGACGAAGTCGATCTCGTCACGCCCCGACACCTCGTCGAGGATCGATGTGGTGAGTTCACGAATGTGGGGTTCGAGGGTCCTGATGCGCCCTGGGGTGAATCCCCGGCTCACCAAGGCCCGCAGCCACTTGTGGGCCGGGTCGTCCATCGTCACCAGGTTCTCGAACTCCGCCATCTCTTCCCCGCTGCCGCCCTGTATGGCGATTCCCTTGCCGGAACAGAAGGTCTCGGGGGTCTTCGACACGGCGACGATGTCGTCGTGTCGAGTCAACGCCCAAAACGGATGTGCCGCAGTGTCGTGGTAGTGGACAGGATCCGATTCTCGAAGGCGCGCCAGCGTCGGATAGGGATCGGCCATCCAGAACTCCGGCCGAGTCAGATCGATTCGCTCGTTGTCCATGCTCATTGCGCTTCTCCCGGGGTCGGCCCTACCAAAAGAAATGATTCCGATCTTCGCTCTTGGCGTCCTCGTACTCGGCGTGCCAGACGGCTTCGAGGAGCGCGCGCTCTTCTGCACCTTCGGAGTCTTCGAGCCAGCTTTGCAGGTCGATCACCGCGGCCCGTAAGTGATCGAGGCTCATCTCGAGCGAAGAGATCCTGAAGTCGGAGGCGGTCCGTGCGGTGTCGACGAGGACCTGGGTGAGACGTTCGTGCCGCTCACCCGTCACGAGCAGTGAGCCTCGCCGAACGATGTCGGTATACCGTGAGATTCCGGCGAGCCGAGTCGACGCACAGGTATCCCACTCGCGCTGAATTATCGAGAGGAGTGACTGTACGCCGCGCAGGCGGGAGATCTCCTGGGCGTCGCTGAGCCCTGCGGCGACCTCCTCGAGTGTCTTCAACGCAGTCTGCATCACACGCTGTGGCTCGGGTCTCATTCTGTCAAGACCCCGAGATCCTCGAGGGCCCACTTTTCCTGCGAGCCGATGTTGAGCCAACCCATGGTGCCGAACATGAGCTCGCTCGTCCGGCCGGTGGAGAACTCGTGGGCTGCGGTGGCCCAAATAGCGTTGGCCTTTACATGTGAGAACAGTTGCCACCATCGAAGTGATTCCGGTTCGGCGTGCATTCCGCTCGTGCTCTCCCATTCGGCGATCACTTCGGCCGGATGGAGGGCGCCCCCGATCAACTCTGGCGTCGTGCCTGAACGCCAGTTGCGGGCCATGCTCCAGGCAATGTCTTCGTGTGGGTCGCCCAGGTGGGTCAGTTCCCAGTCGAGGACGCCGGTGACACCAGCGGGGGAGAACAGCACATTCCCCACTCGGAAGTCGCCGTGGACGATCCCGGGGTAGGGGACCTGCGGTGGCGGGTGGCGACGGAGCTCCCGGATCACGGCCTGCGTGATGGGCATCGGCCCCAGGTCGTGGTCGCGCAAGGTCCTCTCCCATCGCTCGAGCTCGACCGCCCAGGCGTCGTCGTGAGCCGGGGTGCGCAACACGCCGTCGAGCCCGACCGTTTCGATGTCCACGGCAGCTATGGATCCGAGGACCTGGTACATCTGCCGTACGACAGGCTCGCGGCGGCCGGTGAAGGCGGGTGTCAGCAACTCCTGCGGCCATGCCACGCCACCCAGCCTCTCCATCACGAAGAACGGCATTCCAAAGGCAGCGTTGTCGTCTTCGAGGAGGAGCGGCTCGGGCAGGGGGATGCCCGGGAGGCCGTACAGGGCGCGATACATGGCGTATTCGGTGCCGCGGTTGCTCTCGAGGAGCGAGGCGGGTGGGTCCAATCGGAAGATGAGCTCACGAAGCTGCGGCTTGCCGTCGATGTCGTTCCACTTCGCATCGACGGACCATGTATGGCGAGATGCCCCTCCAATGATCCTTCGTGCATCGGTGGCCTCGAGCCCGGGCTCGCCCCAGGCCTTGCGCAGGTACGCCGTGGCGCAGATCGCAAACGTCGACGGATCCATCTGCCGAACCCTCAGTCCTCGAGGAGGGCGAATCCGGGGGCGCCGTCCCGGCACATCTCATAAAGGACGGGGTTGGAGCACTCGAGGAGACCGATCGTCTGCTCGTCGCCGCACGTGGCGAGGACCAGGTGATCGTCGAATCCGGCGATCCGTTGCCGTATGACCGGATCGCTCAGGTCATAACGCTCTCCTCTGATCGCGTCGCCTCCCCCGTAGGTCCCCTGGAACCAATTTTCCTCCGGTGTGCCGTTCTGATCGGGCCCCATGTACATCCCACAGCGCAGATAGGCCACCCGGTGGCCGATCTGCTCGTACGTGATCTCACGCACCGTGCCGTCGGAAAAGCGGTTCTGGATCACCCCACCTATCAAATGGTTGGTCTGCGGGTCGAAGCGCATCTTGTTGGAGAACGGAGTCACCATCTCGGCGCCGGGGTGTGCAGCGTCCCCGATGTTGCGCAGGCACCGCCAACCCCATATCGACCAGTCGGAGAATTCCACCCACTGTCCGAGGTGGGATCCGCGCGCCTGGGGTTGGAGATGTCCGGGACCGCCCACACCATTGCGGATGCCCCAATGGTGATCCCGGCTTCCTCTGGTGCTCCCGATCGAAAGGGGAAGGGTCTTCCCTTCGATCGTCACCTCGCCTTCGATGCGCCCGAAGCCCTCGTACCCAGCTGTGGGAAGCGCAGGTCTCCCATCGTGGCTCGTGTGCATGCCGGCTCCGCCCATGCGGTGGAAGATGGCCCGCTTGGTGTCGTGCCACCTGATGTCGACGCGCAACCCCTGCGCATTGTCACTCACCGTCAGCCGCCACTCCCGGAACGGCTCGATCACCTCGCCACGAAGTGGGCCGGTCCCGATGTCGGTCCGGTCGTCCTCCAGTGCACGGTGAGCTCTCACCGTCGTGTGCGTGTCGTCATGAACGAGAATGGCGAAGGCGTCAGCGGTGCCGAGGTTGGGGTAGAACCCGAAGCCCATCACGAGCAGCACGTCCTGTTCCCGATCGGCTGCGGTGAACCAGTACCGCTCGTAGGCCCGTGGATCTGACGTGCCGAGGATTCGCAGAGGCTCTGGGATCTGATGGATCGGGTACTCGTCGAACCCACTCAGCGGGCTGTGCTCAGACTTCATCGTGTCCATCCCCCCTTGTTCCTGGCGCCACGCCAACGTACCAAGGCTGAAGGAAGGCTCCGAATTGGAGCGGTGGCCGCGAGTGGACGAACCCAGGCGAGCCCCGCCCCGTGTCCGAGTGGCCAGGTTCGTCCTCCGCTGGGCGGTAGGCCCAACGGCCCATTGAGGCACTGGAAAGCTCGCTCGCCGGTCCCTCCAAGGATGCCGTGGGGTGCGGCGGACCTATGCTTCGATCGGGTCCGCAGGAAGTGGGATTTCTACCTGGCCTACGGCGAAGCGGGTCTCCGCAATGGGTGTCTCAATGTGGTTCAGTTCGTGTCTGCCAGGAGCGTGTCGCCGGATCGCACGCAGAAGTGAGCGTTCTATGGTGAAGGTTCGGGTGTCAGAAGTCATCCCTTCGGAGCGGCACCGTGTCTGGGCGGAGTTGGCGCGCATTGAGGACCATGTCGCCTGGATGATGGATGCGACAGCCATCCGTTTTCTCACCACGTCACGATCAGGAGTTGGTACGAGGTTCGAATGTGACACAAGGGTCGGGCCACTCCGTCTCACCGACGTCATGGAGATCACCGAGTGGGTGAACGCGGGAGCCATGGGAGTTCGGCACATCGGGGCGGTCAGGGGGTCCGGCCGCTTCACGCTTACCGATGCACCGGGTCGAGCCACGCACATCGAATGGGAGGAACAACTCACGCTTCCATGGTGGTTGGGGACGACGATGGGGGCGTGGTTGGCCAAGCCCGGGTTTGCGGCGCTGTGGCGGGGAAATCTGCGTCGCCTGGGTCATCGGATCACCGCTGGCGCGTCATCGCCTGAGCAAGGGAGTGCACGTCCATGAAGATCGCCGTCACGGGGTCGGGAGGACTGATCGGGTCCTCCTTGGTTCCCTACCTTCGTTCCCGAGGACACCAGGTCATACCCGTCGTGCGTGGGAAGGCCGCAGCCGACGAGGTCTTGTGGGATCCGCGGAAGGGCACCATCGAGACCGACAAGCTGCAGGGCATCGATGCCGCGGTGCATCTCGCCGGGGCCGGTGTGGGTGACCGTCGATGGTCTCCCGCGTACAAGCAGGAGATCCTCTGCAGTCGGGTGCGCGGGACGACGACGCTGGCGGAGGCGCTGGCGTGCCTGAGAGTCCCACCCGCGGTCATGGTGAGTGCGTCGGCCGTGGGCTACTACGGCATACGGGGCGACGAGGTTCTGACCGAGGAAGCGGGAAACGGAGCCGGCTTCCTGGCCGATGTCTGTGCGCAATGGGAGTCAGCGACGCTCGCCGCGGCCTCGGCTGGCATCCGGGTCGTGACACTGCGCACAGGTGTCGTGCTGAGTGGCGCCGGCGGCGCGCTGAAGAAGCAATTGCCGCTATTTCGGCTTGGTCTGGGAGCCCGTCTGGGGAGCGGGTGTCAACAGCTCAGTTGGATCACCCGCCGTGATGTCACCGCTGCGATCGCCTTCCTGCTGGAGGACAGCGCGTTGTCCGGCCCGTTCAACCTGACCGCTCCCCAGCCCGTCTCGAATGCGACGTTCACGAAAGCTTTGGGGCGAGCCCTCCATCGACCGGCGAGGTTGATCGTGCCGGAAAAGCTCATCCGGGTGGCTCTGGGCGACGAAATGGCCTCGGAAGTGCTCCTGGGGTCGCAGCGCGCCGTACCTCAGCGTCTGCTCGCCGCGGGATTTGCGTTTTCTGACCCGGATCTCGCCGAAGCCCTGGTCACAGTCCTCGAGGATCGTTAACCGGCCTGGTCAAGTGCCGGCTCGACCGAGGACCCAGGCGGCATTGTCGCGGTACAGCCCCGCAGTCTGCGCAGACGGTGCTGGCCCGCCCGACGCCTGGAAGTCCTCAAGGGGACGAGCCAGTCCTTCAGCGTGAGGATAGTCGCTGCCGAACATGTAGAGGTCGCCGACGGCCGAAGCCAACTGAGCGGGGTGTTCGAAGCCGAAGGTGGCCAGACGAACGTGGCGTCTGAGGTATTCGCTCGGTCGGAGATCGAGACGTTCGAGCGGCAGGCCGTTGTACCCGGCATGGAACGTGTAGCAGGCGTCAACTGAGGACAGGAACTGACCGAACCACGACGACGTGAATTCGACCAGACCGATGCGCAGGTCGGGATGGCGGGCCAGCACACCACCCACCGCCAAGTCTGTGAGCGCCAGCATGGGGCTGACCGAGATGAACGTGGACATCAACAGTGGCTCGATCGGATTGTCATCGCCCTCGTACCAGGCGTCATCGAATGGCCGCGGACCATCGGAAATATGGAAGATCACGGCCACGCCGTGGTTCTCAAATGAGCTCCAGCACGCGTCGAGTTCGGGGTGGGAGAAGGGCCTCCCGTCCACGGGGCCGATCGGAACCATGGCCGCGGACACGCCCGCCGACGAAAGCGAGGCCAATTGGGCGTCGAGCCAGGCCGGATCGCGGAGCGAGACGTGACCGACCGGGTGGAGCCGACCCCCACCTGCAGGTCGGATGCCTTCGCTTGCCCACCGGTTCCACGCCTCCATGTTGGCGAGTTGGGCGTCCAGGTGATCCTCGAGCGTGCGCACCCAGAACAGACCGAAGTTCGGGAACACCAGCGCCTGGTCCACGCCCTGACGGTCCATGAGCTCGACCCGCGCCGCTGGGTCATGGTCGTGGGCCTCCAGTTCCTTGAAGGGAACAACTGGGGGTAGTCCGGACCGCTGCCGCAGTCGTCGTTCGCCCATCGTCATGATGTCTCCGGGTGTATGGACCTCGGCCAGATGGATGTGCGTCCCGTCGGGAGCGGTCAACCAGGCGTAGCCCAGGGCGTCCTCCTCGATGTGCACCGCCAGGTCCCTTCGCGCCTTGGGGAGATGCTCGGCCCACAGCGCATGTGTCTCGAAGAGGTGGGTATCGGCATCGATCACGATTCCTCGCATCTGGTCAGCGTAGAGAAGGACAAGGTGTCGTGCGTTCCCCCTGACCGGACGTGGCGTTCAGGGGGACATGGCCCTACAGTGCTGTATGAACGGACGGGGAGGGAAGATGGCAGGATCCGAGATCGGCGATGGGTTGCCCAAGCAGCCTCTGATCGACTTCGATCACTACCGGCAACACAGCCTGTCCGAATCGGATCGTGCCTGGCGTGAGGTCCGAAAGGCATGTCCCGTCGCGTGGACTGAAGCAAACGGCGGCCATTGGGTCATCTCGAGCTACCAAGCGGTCGCGAGTGCATTCAAGGACTGGGAGACGTTCTCCTCAGCCCGGACCGACCCTGAGGTCTCCTCGCTCAGCGTGGGGAACTTGAAGATCCCTCCGCTCTACCCCGAAGAGCTCGATCCGCCAGAGTGGCATCCCCTGCGACGCATCCTCAGCGAGTTGCTCTCTCCAGGGGCGGTGCAACGTCTGCAGCCGCGCATCACGCACTGGGTGACCCACTACATCGATCAGGTGATCGAATCGGGCCGGTGCGACATGACGGAAGACATTGCCTGTCCAATTCCGGCGGCAGTCTCCCTTGAACTTCTCGGGTTTCCGCAGTCCGACTGGGAGCGCATGTCGAACGCATTCCATGGCACCGGAAGCTATGACCGCTCGACTCCTGAGTTTGCCCAGGCCCTGGCGGATGTCGCCTGGGTCGGCGCGAGGGTTCGAGAGGAGCTCTCGGAACGCGTGCGGGAGCCTCGAGATGACGCCATGAGCTTTATCGTCTCGCACGACGTCGATGGCCACCAGATCGCACGTACGGACGCCGAGGCGGTCGTGCTGCTGGTGATAGGCGGCGGCGTCGATACGACGACCTCACTCACGTCATCGGCACTCGTGTACTTGGGTCGTCACCCCGAACTCCGGGCCCCGCTTCTGGACGATCCCACCATTCTGGATTCGGGCACGGAGGAGTTCCTCCGGATGTATCCGCCGGCCCGAACCCACGCCCGCATTGCTGTGCGGGACATCGAACTCGGAGGTTGCCACATCTCGGCCGGCGATCGGGTGCTCCTCAGTGAGGTTTCGGCCTGCCATGATGAACGTGCGTTTCCGGACGCAGATCGCTTCATCATCGATCGCTTTCCGAACCGGCATGTGGCATTTGGCCTGGGGATCCATCGCTGCCCTGGGTCGCACCTGGCCCGCGCCCAATTCAAGGAGATCATGCGCCAGGTGCTGCAACGCATGCCCGACTATCGGGTGGATCAACAGCAGATCGTGGAGTACCCGAATTGGTCATCCATCGGAGGTTGGGCGAAGATTCCCGCAACCTTCAGCCCGGGTGGCCGGCTCCTAG
>ODAK010001042.1_pt1 | contig 31066 bp, 30 predicted proteins | sample 1539591 | NCBI WGS metagenome assembly ODAK01 (sample SAMEA3539303, study PRJEB22396) | soil metagenome | biome: tundra; feature: field; material: soil | place: USA | collected 2010-05 | depth 0.15 m
AGGACGGGCTTGCGCGCGAGTTCTCCCGCGGCATGCGGCAGCGCCTCGCCATCGCCCGGGCCTTCCTGCACAACCCCGACCTGCTGCTCCTCGACGAGCCTTTCACTTCGCTCGACGATCGCGCCATCGCCGTCCTGCAGAAGCTTCTGTCTCATGCCCGCGGACGCGGCTCGACTATCATCATGTCGACCCACCAGATTCGCGAAGCCATGGAACTGGCGTCCGACGTCGCCCTTCTGGAACGCGGCAAGCTTGTCTTCACCGGTCCGCGCGCGCCCGAGATGCTGCTCGATCCCGGCTGGCTCTACCGCACCTACGGAGAGGCATCCTAGTGGAATCGCGGCTCAGCAGCATACAAATCAAACCGAGCCACGACCGCAAGGGAGTGGTTGAGGTGGCTCAATAGTGGGCGGTCTCCGCGCAGCCTTCGTCATCGCCGGCAAGGATCTCCGCACCGAATGGCGCACCAAGGAATCTCTCAACGCCGCCGTCTCCTTCGCGCTCGTGATCCTGGTGCTCTTCAGCTTCGCTTTCGATCTGGACCGCGAAGAGCGGCTCGCAATCTCAGGCGGCCTTTTGTGGCTGGTCTATTCGTTCGCCGGCGCGCTCATCGTCAACCGCAGCTTCGCCCGCGAGCTCCCGAACGACTGCCTCGACGTTCTGATCTCTTCGCCCGCGCCCGGCTGGGCTGTGTTTCTGGGTAAAGCTCTCGCGTGCTTCGTGCTGCTGATGATCGTCGAACTCATCTCGCTTCCCATCTTCGGCCTGTTCTACAACATCAACTGGGCCGAATCTTTCTTCTCACTCTTCCTCGTGATCGCGCTCGCCACCTGGGGCATCACAGTTGTCGGTACCGCCTTCAGTGCCGTCACCGTCAACGTGAGGCTGAGAGAACTGATGCTCCCGGTGCTGCTCTATCCGATCCTGATCCCGCTGCTGATCGGCGCGATGGAGATGACGACCGGCTTGCTGAACGGCAATGCGGTGATGAGCGACATCCGCATCCTGCTGGTTTTCGATACGATCTTTACTGCGCTCGGGCTGTACCTGATTGAGTTTATTCTGGTCATATAAGAAAGGTGAAAAGCATGCGCGAAAAGACTGTCTATACGCTCGGTGCTCTCGGCACACTCCTGCTGATCTGGAACTTCTATACGATCTTCGTGAGGCTCCCGACCGATGCGCTGCAGGGCGATATTTACCGGATCATCTTCATCCACGTCCCCGCCGCTATTACCGCGTTCATGCTTTATGGCGTCGCGGTACTGGCGAGTATCGCCTTCCTGATCACGAAGAAGTTCACGTGGGATTCGGTGGCCGTCTCGGCAGTGGAAGTCGGCACCATGTTCACGATGGTCAATCTCGTGACAGGCAGCATCTGGGGCCGCATCGAGTGGGGTATCTGGTGGGCCTGGGATGCGCGTATGACCACGCAGCTTATGTTATTCCTGTTGTATCTCGGCTATCTGCTGATGAGGCCCGCTGTCACGGAACCCACGCAGCGCGCCACGATGTCGGCTTTTCTCGCCATCTTTGCCGCGGCCGATATTCCGATCGTCGTGATGGCGATCCGCCTTCACAACGTCAGGACGCAGCATCCGGGACCTGTTCTTGAAACGGGAGGCCTCGCGCCGGTTTACTGGCCGCCGTTTCTGATCGGGATCCTGTCGTTCGTGCTGCTCGGAGCGGCCATGATGATCATCCGGCTTCACCAGGAATCGAATACTCGCGAGATAGATTCTCTGCGCCGCGAGCTGCACGCCATCTAAAAGGAATTCATGTCACCAGTCGATATCAAGAACGTCCACTTCCTGTTCTTCGGTTACTCAGCCGCATGGCTGATCATGATCGGCTTCGTTTTCCTGTTAGTAAAACGAAGCCGACGCATCGATCATGAGTTAAGCCGTCTTAAGTCTCTCGTGGAAGACAAAGAGAAGCGCTGATTCCGACTTATTCGCCGCCGAAGCTGTAGCCGATTCCCATAGAGTATTCCGGAACCAGGTTATGGCCGAACTGAAAGAAGTTATTCACGTAGTGCAGGTCCACCGCCGGGCGAAGGAACAGGCGTGGCATTACGTACAGTCTTACCGCCGCGGAACCATGAACCTGAAAATGGCTCGAGCTTTCCGCGCCGAGATTTACGTTTTGGCATCCCACCAGGGCGCTGCATTGTGTGGAATTGGCGTTGAAATGAACCGCGACACCGCCAATACCAGCCTGAATTTCAGGCACAATACGTTTGGTTTTCACCGGCTGCCAGATACCATTGAAGTCATAGAAAATAGGGCGGTAGTTGACGCCGGAATAGTTGCCCTGTCCGGCCCTCCAATTGATTTCAGCGCCTGCGCCAAAGTGGTCGGTGAGCATAAGACCGCCGCCCACCGTGGCGAATAAGCCCGTCAACCTGGGCGTATTGACCGGCACGCCCGTACCGAAGATATCGAGAGACTGGCCGTTGGATGAGTCCGTAGCTGTGCCGAGTCCGAAGTAAACGTTTGCCTGAGGAACCTGTGCTGCCAGTGACCCGGCCATTAATCCGAGTCCCAGCGTAAGTGCTGTAACTGTGTGCCTGTACATTTTATTCTCCCTGTAAAAGTAAATAGAGCCGGCTAACCGTTCTAATTACCGCAGACGGCAAACCGGCTCTACAGGGTTTCAGTGTAATTTTTCGGGCAGCTTAGAACGTGAAGCGGGCCACCAATGTTCCCGAGCGGGGCTGGGCATACAGTTGCCCGACCACTGCGTTGAGCGTAGGAGACGGGGCTGTATTGGGACCAGCCACCGTTTCGTTGATAGTGCCGAAGCCGCCTGTGTACTGGCCCGCCAGGTTCTTGCTGGGTGCGGACGCAGGAGCGCTGGTGCTCGGGTTGCCGATCTGGGTCCGGTTGAAGATGTTGGAGAACTCGGCACGAATCGAGAACGCCAGCGGCCGGTCCGATCTGAAGTGGAACGTACGGCCGAAGTTCAGGTTCTCCTGCGGGCGGCGCGCCGAACGGAAGTCGCCGTAAAGCGTCCCCGTGGCGGGCCCGAAAGCTCCGTTGACAGGGTTGGCCCAGGCAGCCGGATTCAGCACCACATCCTGGTATGGATTGATGCATCCGCAATTCAGGTTCTTGATAAAGAGCGGCTGGCCAGGGACGCGAAATTGTTCGCTGCCGCCGATGTAGTTGGTGTTGGTAGCAGCCGGGGGAGTCAGTGGCAGGCCGCTGCCGTATTGCAGAAAAGCGCCAATCGCCCAGTTGCGCCATGCCGCGGCGGCGAGTCTGTTGCTGAACATATTCTGTGTAGTGTAGAGAATGTTCGCGTTGAAGAGGAATGGCTGGTCGGTTGTTTCAAGCGATTTGTCCGAGGCAACGAACAGGTTGGGGCGGATGCCCACCAGGGCTTTGGACCACGTGAAGGTGCCGTTGACCTGGAGACCATGGGAGATGCGCTTGGTGCCTTTCATCTGGAGCGAGTCGTAGAAGGTCCGTCCAGTCGGTGAGTTCTGCACTGTGATGGTGCTGAACTGCGGAAAGGGCCGCAGGGCGTTGATCAGGGTATTGGTGGTGGCATAGCCCGGATAGGGAGAAATCGTTCCTACCTGATTTGTAACCGTTGAGCTGCCGATCGTGGAACCCAGCAAAATATTGTCGTTCGGGTTCGTGTAAGGGTGCAGGCCGACCGCGGCGAAGGCGGCGGGCGAAACCTGGTTGATATAACCCGCCGGGCCGGTCCACCAGACGCCGCGGTTAGCCACGTAGGCGGCTTCGATGACGGTGTTCGGCGTAATCTCGCGCTGCAGACCGATGCTCCACTGGTTCTGGCGGGGAGGCCGCGAGGCGCCCGGGTCGAGGTAGGAAAGGAAGCCGCTCTGGGTGGAGCCGGGCAAAGGAGTCTGCCCCACGCTGAAGTTCGGCCATGTGGGTTGCGGAATGGTGCCTGGAGCGTTGAGCGGAGCGAACGCATTTACGCCGGTTGGAGTGTTGGTGATGTTGGCGGTATTCTGCAGGTTGATATCGGGGGGGAAGCCATAGGCCAGGCCCCAGCCGCCGCGGAAAACGGTCTTGTCATTCAGCGAATATGCGATGCCGAGCCGGGGACCGATGGCGTAGGGGTAATTCTTCACGAAGGTGCAGTTGCAGGTCGATTCAAAGATAGCGGCGCCTGGACGCCCGCCCGCAGCGGGGTTTGGTGTGGTGAGGCTGAGGTTCGCGGAACGGCCGTATTCTTCCTGCGCGGCAGTGGCGTAGTCCCAGCGAAGGCCGTAATCGACAGTCAGTCTGCGAGTTACTTTCCAGGAATCCTGCAGGAAGAGCGCCCACTGCTGTTTGAACATGCGGGCGTCGACGGGCGCGTACTGGGTGGCCGCGGTGACGTCGCCAAGAAGGAAGTTCGCGTACGGGAAGCCAGTCGTGTAAGCGCCGGTGGAAAGCGAGGCCGGGAAGCCAGTCGCGCCGGGATTCGAAACAGAGCCGGACCCGGTCGCGCTGAGTGTGGCGTAAGTCAGGCCGACGCCGGTGGGAGGCGCCGTAATGTTCGCCTGGAACCAGGCTTCCATGCCGGTCTTGAACGTGTGATTGCCTTTTACCCAGGTGGTGTTCGCGTTCAGAGAAGGCCGCTCCGTGTGAGTGTGAGTGTGTGCGAGGGCATTGCCTAACTGCTGCATGCCGCCGAGCAGGATCGGGCTGGTGACGTTACCGACGATGATGGTGGGCAGGTTGAAGCTGCCTTCGCAGCCCTGGAGTTGCAGCATCGCCTGGCAGTCCACGGTCTTACCGCTCCGCGTGTAAGGACCGTCGTCATAAAAATAGATCATCGAATAACCGACGCCTAAATGCGCCAGCAAAGTCGGAGTGATCGTGTAGTCGTAGTTCAGCCGGAAAGTGGGACCGCCTATCGGAATCGAGCCGCGGGCGCCGGTAAGCAGATCGGGGAGACCGTCGGCATTGCCATTGGGGGTGGTGAACTGTGCCGCTGTGTTGGTGTGGTGATAGTAGAACGAGACCTTCTGCTTCGAACCGAGCACCTGATCGATCTTGATGGAAGGAATACTGGTCACGCGCTGTCCGATGTTTGTGCCGATGTAATTGTTGTAGAGACCGCCGTTCGAGAGCGTTGGAAGGAGGCCCTGGATCGCCAAAGCAACCGGACTGATGCGCGAAGTCGGAATGATGTTGTTCGCAAACGGAGTGGCGGTGGCAACGCCGCCTGCGGGAGTGGTTCGGGTTGTCGGATCGAAGATTTCGTTCGCGAAAACGGAGGTTGTGCCTGAAGTGGCGATGGAGGCTGAAGGGACGCCCAAACCCGGATTGAACCCGCCATTGCCGTTGGGCGAAATCGCGGAGAAGTTGCCTGCCTGGTATTGCAGGTTCGGCAGCGTATCGGTGAAGGTCAGGCTCTGGGCTTCTTTGTAATACTCGTAAGAGTAGAAGAAGAACGTCTTGTTTGTGCCGTTATAGAGCTTCGGGATTCGAACCGGGCCGCCGATAGTGCCGCCAAAATCGTTACGGCGATTGCGGGGCCGGAACTTTCCGCCGGTGCCATTGAAAGAGAACGGGTCGCCGGCATTGAGATCTTCGTTCACGAAGTACTCGAACGCCGTGCCGTGATACTGGTTGGTGCCGGACTTCATCGTGATGTTGAAGAGACCGCCGCCGGCCTGTCCATACTCAGCCGCGTAGTTACTGGTTTGAACGGCCATTTCCTGGATCGCATCCGCGTTGGGCATGTTCTGCATGATGGCGAACGCTACCGTGTGGTTCGTATTGTCGAGACCTTCGATACGGTACGCAGCCGTGTTGGTGGGCGCGCCGTTCACGATCATGTTGAAGTTGGCGAAGTAGCTGACACCGGGCAGGAAGATAACTGAGTTGTAGGGATTGCGGATGCCGTTGCTTCCAGCGTTGTTTGTCCCGATGCCGAGAATCGGGAGGTCGTCGAGCTGACCGACAGTAACGTTGTGTGAGACATCGCCGCTCTCTGTTTTGAGAAGAGTCGCCTCGGCTGAAACCGTTACCGAGTCGGTCGCGGCGCCGACCTCGAGCACGAGGTCAAGGGGCAGCGTCTGACCGGCGTCAACCGTGACACCGGAACGTATTAACTTCTTGAAACCAGTGGCCGAGACCGTGACGCTGTAGGCCCCGGGGGGCAACTGAGTAACTGTATACGATCCAGTGCCGGTTGTAACGGTGGGATAGATGGCATTGGTATTCGCGTTTTTTACTTCCACCGGCACATTGGGAATCACTGCACCCCCCGGGTCGCGAATGTCGCCGGTGATAGTGCCGGTACCGGCCTGACCGAACAGGTAAGACGAAAAAAGTGCGCAGAAAACCGCAAGCTTCAAAAGCCGCATAGTACGCCAACCCCTCTTAAACGTGGTGTGAAGTGCGAGTGACCAGTGATGCTATAGGTACAGAGGGCTGGAGTCAAGCCTTTTGAAGCGAAAACAATAATTATTTTGAGCGCTATTGGGCTGGTTCGAGCCGCATGAGAGCTCCGTTATCTTCGTCGGTGAGGACGTAGACGAGGCCATCAGGACCCTGGCGCACGTCGCGGATGCGCTGTTTGAGATCGGTCAGCAGCGACTGGCGGCCGGTTTCATCCCAGCTCTCGTTGAAGATGATGCGCTCGAGGTGGCCCACGCCCTGCACAGCGCCGCCGAGCATCGCTCCCACCAGGACGTTGTTTTTCCACGCGGGAAATTTATCGCCGGTGTAGAAAGCCATGCCGGAAGGTGCGATGGAAGGGGCCCAGAAAACAACTGGCCCGATCATGCCTTCGCCGAAGCTCTTGATCTGGGGTCCGGAATAGTCGCGGCCGAAACTTACCAGAGGCCAGCCGTAATTTCCACCCGGCTTGATGATGTTGATTTCATCACCGCCGTAAGGGCCATTCTCGTTATTCCAGAGATCGCCCGTGACGGGATTGAAAGCGAGACCGAGGGAGTTGCGGTGGCCCATCGAATAGATCTCGGCCTTGTAGCCTGCTTTGTGTTCGAAGGGATTGCCGGGCGCGGGAGTTCCATCGTCTTTGAGCCGCAGGATCTTGCCGCGGAGACTGGTACCTTCCTGTGCGGCCATGCCGTTCGATGCGCCGGTCGTCATGTAGAGCATGCCATCGGCTCCGAAGGCGAGCCGTGAGCCGGAGCCGCCATCGCCTGCCCAGGGATCGCAGACCAGGATGTCTTTCACGTCGAGCAGTTGATGACCGTCGAAGCGAGCGCGCGCGAGTGTGGTGGCGACGAGCTTGTCGGTGATGTCTTTCGTGTAAGTGAGGTACACGATCTGGTTCTGTGCGAACTTCGGATGCGGCAGGATCTCCATGAGTCCGGAGAGTCGGACCGCATGGACTTTCGGGACTCCGGCAATCGGTTCGGGACTCAGGACGCCGTCGTGGACAAGACGCAGTTTGCCGACGCGCTCCGTCACGAGAATGTCGCCATTGGGCAGGAACGCCAGGCTCCAGGGGTGATTGAGACCGCTCGCAATGGTGGTGACTTTGACTTGCGTGGGGCGAGCTTTGGGCGCTTTACCCTGCGGCTGGCCGTTCGCTTCAGGGGCGAGAGCGGCGCCCGCGAGGAAGATGGCGGGTATGAGAAGCAGGGAAGAGTACAGGTATTTGCGGGGCGACATGGGTACTGAGTGAAACTATCATGACCGGGCGTGCTCCGCAATGACCACTGAACGCGTTTCACGCAAAGACGCCAAGGTGCAAAGACGCAAAGTTAAAGGCGCATTTTGGTTTCTTTGCGTCTTTGCCCCTTTGCGAGCTTTGCGTGAAAGTTTTTTCTTCGCGGGGTGTCAGGCGAACCGGGTTTTGCCGGAGAGCCAGCGTACGCCTTCGACAGTGAGTCCGTAGACGAGGTGCGACGCGAGAGCTTCGAGATGTTTCTGCGCAGGGATAGCCTGAGGCGGTTTAGAAAGGCCCGCCATGGGAACGCCTACTTCGTCCGCCAGCAACCACACTGCGGCGCCGTAGACCGTACCCGAGCCAGCTTTGGCCGCCGGGACTTTGGCTGCCATTGCTCCATAGACGGCTCCTACGAGAGTGCCGAAGCTGTAGTGGACGAGAGGTTGGGCCGTTTTCTTTTCCCGCGGTGTGAGGTGATGGCCCGTCGTCGCTTCCGAGATGACTTGGGCCGGGCGCTCCTGCGACAGTGTCAGCCGCACCTTGTCCTCCGATGCTTTTTTCGCAAATTCATTGGGACAGCTTCGAGCATGCCGCGTGCCACAGTTTGCCGCAACTTTGACTGGCCGGGCGAATTGCGTGCTTGCCGCGGGGGGTACAATGTACTTTCCAAATGAGAAATTCCCTTTGGGCTGTACTTGCGGCCGTGCTGCTGCTGACACCCGCCAGCCGCGCCGAAATCAACCTCTCCGGAACCTACGCGATGACCCTCGATGAGGATTTCCCGGAACGTCTGCCAGGGCCGGAAATCGGCGATTACCTCGGGATCCCCCTGAATGCTCCAGCGAGGGCACATGCGGAAGCCTGGGACGCCTCGCTGCTCACTCTTCCTGAATACCAGTGCCGTGTGCATCCGATCGATTATGTGCCGAGTTTCTTCAATATCCGGATCTGGGAGGAGCGCGACAAGGATTCGCAGAAGCTGATCGCGTACCACGTGCACCATGAGGCATGGGCCACGGAACGAACCATCTGGATGGACGGGCGTGCGCATCCGCCGGATTACGCGCTGCACACTTCGATGGGATTTTCCACGGGCAAGTGGGACGGCGAAATTCTGACTGTGACCACGACACATCTGAAGCAGGGCTGGATCCGGCGCAACGGGATTCCACGCAGCGACAGAGCGATCGTTTACGAGAATTTCATCCGGCACGGCGATCACATGACGTGGGCGACTGTAATTCACGACCCGGCTTATCTGACGGAATCGTTCATACGGACGCGGGATTTCCTGCTGAGTCCAGGCCTCCAGATGGGCGCGTATCCGTGCGAGAGCGTCGTTGAAGTTGTGATGCCGAAGGGAAAAATTCCGCACCACCTGCCCGGCACGAATGACTTTCTGGCCGAATTCCCGGCGCGTTACGGGATACCGACGGAAGCAGCCATGGGTGGCGCTGAGACAATGTATCCCGAGTACCAGGACAAGCTGAAGACGCTGCCGAAGCCGCCCCCGGCGAAGAAGCAATAAGGCGCCATTCCGGAGAACATATGAAATTGAAATTACTTAAGCGCGGTTTCGTCGCGTGCGCGCTCCTGGCGCTCGGCGCGGTGGCGGGATACGCACAACAGCAGCAGGACTTCTCGAAAACCGAAATCCATGTGCTGCCGGTGCAGGGCAATGTCTACATGCTGGTTGGAGTGGGCGGTCCGGCGGGCGGCAACATAACGGTCCAGGCGGGCAACGACGGCGTGTTTCTGGTCGACACGATGTATGCGCCGCTGGCCGACAAAATACTGGCCGCGATTCGCACGATCTCAAAAGGGCCGATCCGTTACATCGTCGATACGCACGTGCATGCGGATCATACCGGCGGGAACGAGCCTCTGCGGAAGGCCGGCGCGACGATTTCCGGTGGCAACGTTTCAGCCGATATCAAAGACTCGGCCGAAGGCGCGCAGATCATCGCGCATCAGAACATTCTCAACCGGATGAGTTCGGCCTCGGCGGGCCAGCCTGCGATGCCCTCGGCCACGTGGCCCACCGATACTTACATGACAGATGAGAAGGATATTTTCTTCAACAACGAAGGCATCCAGGTTATCCATATTCCGGCGGCGCATACCGACGGCGACAGCATCGTTTTCTTCCGGCGTTCGGATGTGATCAGCACAGGCGACCTGTTCACCACCACAATGTATCCGTTGATCGATCTGGATCGCGGGGGCAGCTATCAGGGCTTTATTGCCGGGCTGCAGAAGATCGTCGACATGATCATTCCTGTTTACGGGCAGGAAGGCGGCACGATGGTGATTCCGGGGCACGGACGGCTGTGCGACCTGGGAGATGTACTGGAATACCGTGAAATGGCGATCATCATCCGGGACCGCGTGCAGGACATGGTCAACAAGGGGATGACGCTCGAGCAGGTCAAAGCCGCGAAACCAACGATCGATTACGATCCCTTATACGGATCGACGACCGGCTTCTGGACCACGGATAAGTTCGTCGAGGCGGTGTACAAGAGTCTCAAGGAAAACAGGAAATGAAATACGGATCGAAGCCGCTGGCGCTGGTCATGATTCTCGGTTCGGCGGGAACCTTTTTGGCGCAGTTCGGGCTGGCGCAGTTCGGGGGCGGACCTCCGGGGCCTCCACGCACGGCCAAAGCTTCCGCGCCGGAGGATCTGACGGGGTATTGGGTATCGCTGGTGACGGAAGACTGGCGCTGGCGCATGGTAACACCGGCCAAGGGCGATTACGACGGTGTACCGATCAACGGAGCAGGCCGCAAGGCAGCCGATACCTGGGATCCGGCGAAGGATGAAGCCGCGGGAAATCAGTGTAAGGCTTACGGGGCGGCCGCCATCACGCGCGTACCCGGACGCTTTCACATCACGTGGGTTGATGACAACACGCTGAAACTGGAAACCGATGCGGGAACGCAGACGCGCCTGTTTCATTTCAACGGCAAAGCGCCACAAACGGGAGATGCGGGGTGGCAGGGCTACTCGGCAGCTTCCTGGGATCACCAGTCCGGCGGGGCTTTCGGGCCGCCACCCCCCGGCGGGAGTCTTAAGGTGGTCACGACGCACATGAAGCCGGGGTATTTACGCGGGAATGGCGTTCCTTATAGTGAAAACGCAGTCGTAACCGAATACTTCGACGCTGTAAAGGAACCAGATGGAGAGCAGTATCTGATCGTGAAAACTCTGGTGGACGACCCTCAATTCCTGGCGCAGCAGTTCATCACCAGCACGCATTTCAGGAAAGAAGCAGACGGGGCGAAGTGGCACCCGACGGCCTGCAGCGCCCGTTAGCTCCGATAGACTCCCCGCGCTGACGCTTGGGGTAATACCGCACATAACCCCGAGAGTAAAGAGAGGAGAATCTTTTCTGCCACTCCGGACGGTTCGACACCAATGTCTCGATTTGCACTAAAATTGCTTAGTAGCGTTGGGAAGTGCTCTAAGTTACCTTATGCGAACAAGCCGGTCCTACTTTCGAGAGAACCTGTTCACCAATGAGTTGGGGTTCGGGCATTGACAGCGGCCCATGACAATACTACTGCGGATGAACGTCTCAAGGTTCTGATCATTGATGACGAACCGGTGGACCGCGCCATATTCAAGCAGTATCTGGACGCAGACCGGCCCGATAGCTTCGCTTACGCGGAAGCGGCGACGGGGCGCGACGGACTCCGAAAACTGAATGACTTCCAGCCCGATTGTGTTCTTCTTGACTTCCATCTTCCCGATCTCGACGGGCTGAAAATGATCCGGCGGCTGCATGAGGGCCGGGATTTTCTGCCGTGCGCGGTGGTGATGCTGACTGGAATCGGCAGTGAAGAAATTGCCGTCGAGGCCATGAAGCTGGGTGTGATGGATTACCTTCCCAAGGGCCCGGCGAGTTCCCAATCGTTGGCACGGACGGTTGCCAGTGCGGTCCAGCGCTTTCGTCTGCAGCAGGAAGTGGTCAAACAGCGACGCGCACTGGAACAGCGCAACCACGAGCTCGAAGTAATCCGCGCGGAGCTTTTCGACGAGAAAGAACGTTACAAAACGTTGGCGGAAGCGATCCCGCAGCTGGTTTGGACGGCGGACGCAAACGGTCGGATTCTCTACGGAAACCAAAGGTTGTGGGACTTTTACGGCGAACCGGAAGCGAGGCTGGGCTCGCTGGAAACTCTGGTGCATCAGGACGACCGGACTGTACTGCGAAACAAGTGGCAGGAGGCCACACGTCTTGGTGGAGTGTTCGAAACCGAAGTGCGTTTGAAGCGCAGCCAGGATCAAATGTGGCGCTGGCATTTGATGCGGACGGCGCCGATCCGCGCGACGGAAGGCGGGCCGGTCCGCTGGTTCGGGACGTTCACAGATATCGAGGATCAGAAAAGAGCGGAGGAAGCGCTGCGGCAGCGGCAGAAGCTTGACAGCATCGGACTTTTGGCCGGGGGGATCGCGCACGATTTCAATAACCTGCTGGTCGGGATCATGGGCGGCGCGAGCTTCGCTCTGGATGCGCTGCACAAAGACCACGCGGTGTATCCGATGCTGGAACTGGTCCTGCGTTCGAGCGAGCGGGCGGCGCATCTGACGCAGCAATTACTGGCCTATGCGGGCAAGATCCAGATCTTCCTGGAGCCGGCGGATATTTCCCGGATTACGCGCGATGCGTGCGATCTGGTGCGAGAGTCCATCCCGAAGAATATTCGGGTTGTCATCGAAACAGCCGACGACATTGCGCCGATCAGGACCAATGCGGCGCAGATGCAGCAGGTCATCGTGAATCTGGTGATGAACGCGGCCGAAGCGATCGGGGACGCTGACGGGAGAGTAACGGTGAGAACCCGCCTCGAACCGGTAACGGCGGGAGAATCGAACGTTCTGGGCTACGAGTTGCCGGCCGGCCAATGCGTAGTCGTGGAAGTTGCCGACTCTGGACCGGGGATGGATGAAGAGACACAGGCGCAGATCTTCGACCCGTTCTTCACAACGAAATTTACCGGCCGCGGACTGGGTCTGGCGGCGGTGCAGGGTATCGTGCGCTCGCTCGGCGGCGCGATCCGCGTGAGCAGCGCGAAGGGTCGGGGGAGTTCGTTCAAAGTCCTGCTGCCATCACAGGAACAGGTCAGGCACCGGCCGGAAGCTCTGGGCGTAGCGGTGAGTTCGCACGATCGCGAATCGAAATGAGCAGCGAAAAGGCTGCGGCTGAGACTAGAGCCGTGCTCATGGCGTTGACTGGATTTTCCGAACGCGCGGGCCACGACATGGCGGGTCCCCTGAATCAGGCAAGTTCGCTGCTGGCTCTGTTTGTCAAACGCTACAGGAACCAGATCGACGCGGATGCAGATCAGCTGCTCGATTACCTGCAAAGCGCCGCGGAGCGGATGGAGTCGGTATCGCGCGGTGTCCGGAAGTTCATGGATATCGCGGGAAAAACGACAGTGCCGGGGGCGGTGGATCTGAACGACGCACTGGCCGCCGCGCGGGAACGGCTCAGCCCGAATATCGCGGAGAGCGGGGCGCTTATCGTGGCGGATCGTCTCCCTGTGGTAACCGGGGATGCCGGGCATTTAACGACCGTATTCGAAAACCTGATCGGCAACTGCATTAAATTCCGAAGGGAAGGCGAGCCGCCCCGGGTGAACGTTTCAACCCGGCGCGAGGGCGCGATGCACGAAGTTGTGATTCGGGACGAGGGGATCGGCATCGCGACTGCGGATAACGACACGCTTTTCGTCGCCTTCAAACGTCTCAACGGCCGGGAATATCCGGGGCCAGGCCTCGGTCTGGCGGCGGCGCGAATGATTGTCGAAATGCACGGGGGGCGAATCGCGATCGGACCGGTTTCCGACGGTACGCCGGGGACGTGTGTGCGGTTTACTTTGCAGCCGCAGCAGCCGTAGCCTTTTCCTGCGCTGGTTTGTCTTGCCTTTCGATCACCCCGGAGTCGATGGTCTCGCCGGTGCGTGAGACCGCCTGGTAGAACAACTCATCGCCTGAAATTTCCATCATCATGAAGCTGCGATCGGTGTCGAAGCCTTTGTCAGTATCGGAGGACGGCTTGAGACCATGGATGCGCAATTCGCCGGAGTTGCCGAGAACGAAGTAATAGACGCCGTCGTGCGGCTTGATGCGTTCGTACAGGTGCTCATGGCCGGACAGCACGACGCGAACGCCATTGGCTTTGAAAATGGGTTCAACGCGAGCGCGCAGGTCGGTGTCGGGGCCGTGGAACTTACCGTCTGAATACAAGGGATGGTGGAAGTAGCAGATCTTCCAGTCGGCGGTGGAGTTGTGCAGCGCGTTCGTGAGCCAGTCGATCTGCTGCGGATCCATGTAGTTGCTGTCCAGTGCGAAGAACTCGGCATTGCCCTTTTTGAAGCTGTAATAACGCTTTTCATTCATGTTGAAAGGCTTGTAGAAGCGCTGGTTGGGGTTATCGTGGTTGCCCAGAGATGCGTAAAACTTCACACCCGCATCCAACAGAGGCTTGTAAGGATCTTCAAACTTACGCTTCATATCGGTGGTACTGTCGCTGCCGTAAATGTTGTCGCCGAGCATGACGACGAAATCGAAGGCGACTTTGGAGCGGAACTTTTCCATCTGCTGCGCAACTTCATACTGCGCTTTCTCGCCCGTGCCGTTGTCACCGATTACGCCGAAACGAACCGATTGTGGTTTGAGGGGAAGATCCTGCGCGACCGAGTAAGGCAATCCGATCAGGACTGCAAGGAGAGGAAGGGCACGAATGCCGCGGAAAAACCTCATGAAAACATTCCAGGAATGAGATCGATAATCAGATTGGCTTTGGTGTCGAGAAGAACGAGATCGGTGCCGGCGATGCGGTATTCAATGTCCGGGGGCAACTTAGGCAGGTTCTCGAGCAGGGAAGGGGGCGTGGACTGAAGGGGAATGTGGTGGGGATACCGGTCGTTCACCTTCAGGCGTATGTGGACCGGCTCCGCGTGACGGAGACTCTGGCCGATATGCGCACCATCGCCCGGCTGCATCGCCATGGCGGACAGACGGCGGATCTCGGCTGCTATTTCCGGACTGAAGACATCGCCCTGCTTTGCGTTTTTGCGCGACTCACGGACCGCGCGGCCCAGTTCGGCTTCATGATGCTCGATCTTTTCCTGCGAGGGAGTAGCTTTGAGTTTCGGCATGTGCGCTTCCACGCCTTTGCGCAACTGGAGGTAGGCGTCGACGCGTTTTTGAAAATCCTGTATGACGGCGACGTCGGCGTTGACAACAGCATGTCCGGTTTGACCAGGAAGCGTGGTTGCGGCCATTACGAGGAGAGTCAACGCGGCTTTCGGGCTCATGCTTTTGTGTCCGCCGTGCGGTTGGCTGCTTCCTCAACGAAGTCGCGAACCACTTGCCGTACGGCGTCCTTGACGGCTTCCTTTACGGTCGATTCCATTTCGGCGTGGTTCAGTATCATGTCCGGGGCGGTGCCTGACAGTTCTCGCATTGTCATATCGACCACCGGTTTCACCGGGCCCATATCTTCCGCTACAGCTTTGGCGACTTTCTTAGCGACTTTGGCGGCGGAGGCCTGATCCTCCTGCTCCAGTTCTTCGGCCGACCGTTCGATTTGCGCTGCCGGACGATCCTGCACTTGCCAGTCCTCCGTAAACGTTTTCAGGAGGCGGCTGACAACTTTCGGATCGCGGAAGATGATGCCGACTTCGCGGCGGGCATCGAGTTCGAGAGAGCGGAGACTCTGGCTGCCGACGAAGGCCCACGAGCCGTCGCGGATGATGGACCGTGTGTGCAGCCTGATGTGCAGCGATTTGGCTTCCTGCAGCACCGTGCTCTTGTTTTTCAGTTTGCCGATGATCCGCACATCGACGCCGGCGCGGGCGCGCGATTCGAGGAGGCGAACAATCGCGGGATCGCTGATCTCCGGATCGTAAATGAGCAGTTCTGTTTTGGCGCCTTTGATGAAAGCGGAAAGCTGCCGGCGAGCGTTCGCGGGGCTCACGATGAAGGTCGGGCTGCCGGGCGTGTAGGGCTGGCGCTTGGTATCCGCGTCGAAGAGTTTTACCGCCTGTTCGACATGCTTCCTGTTGGACGTAATAATGCCGAAGCTGCGGCTGCGCTCCATGTCGAGGTAAGTGAAATTGAAGGCAAGCAGGAACAGAACGCGGCGATCGACGATCATGAGCTTGCCGTGGTAGCGGACGAGATCGTCGGCGGTGCGCGACACGGAAACGCCCGCGCCGAGAAGGCGCATCTCAAGGTCACGCAGCCGCTGCTCGCCGCCCCGGTTGGTATAGGCGATCAGGGCGTGGACGTGGACCCCCCTTGTCACCGCGGCAGCAAGGGCCTTTTCAATTTCGCTGCGGTTGAACCTGAATATCAGGATTTCAACGCTCTTTTTCGCGCCGTTGATGCCCTTGATCAGCGGCATGGCACCGTCTCCGGGTTGGACTAGACACTTCACGATAGGTCTCCCCAAGTTTTGCCTCTCATCTTTTGATCGCTTGCATAGATCGGCCGGTAAACTCACAGCCACGTGAATTGACATGCAATTTGGCATCCGTATTGCAACGAACAAATTGCCACCATCCTGGCGGAAGGAATCTCGATGAATCGAATCGCCATACGCGTTCTTGCGCCGCTGTTGACAGTTAGTTGCGCCTTTGTTTTCGCTGGGCCCAAAAAAAGTGCAAAGGAGGCGGCGAACGCGACCCCTGTTTTGTGGCAGGATCCCGCAGATATTTCGAGCCGGGATCTCGTCATGGGACCAGGCGGGGCCGATCATCAACCGAAAGGCCCGTTCAAGTTCCTGAAAGAGGACGCAAAAGGGACGAATCCGAAGTACGTCATCGAAGACGGTAACGGGGTGAAGTGGAAGCTGAAACTGGGCGAAGAAGCACATCCGGAAACGGCTGCGTCGCGAATTATATGGGCTGCCGGTTACCACGCCGATACGGAATATTTCATTCCGGATATCAAGGTGGATAACGTGCCGTCTACCCTGAAGCGCGGCGAAAATCTTGTCGAGCCCGACGGTCTGATGCATGATGCACGCCTCAAGAGATACAACAAAGGCGAAGAAAAAGACGGCTCCTGGAGCTGGAAAGCGAATCCCTTTTCCGGCACGCGTGAATTCAATGGTCTGCGCGTGATGATGGCCCTCATCAATAACTGGGATTTGAAGGACGAGAATAACGCGACCTTTGATGCAGACGGGAAAAAGGTTTACTACGTTTCCGATCTGGGCGCGAGTTTTGGAACCACGGGGCGAAGTGTGACGCGCGCGGCCTCGAAAGGCAATCTGGAAAACTTCACGAATTCCAGGTTCATCGTGGGCACGACCGACGCGGTGGTTAACTTCGGCGTACCGAGCCGTCCGGCGTTGGTCCATATAATTGAACAGCCCGAGTTCAAACAGCGCCTGGATATGGAATGGATCGGCAAGGATATTCCCGTCGGCGATGCGCGCTGGATTGGCGCCATTCTGGCGAAGCTTTCGAAAGAGCAGATTCAGGGCGCGTTCGGCGCCGCAGGCTATTCCCCGAAGGAAGTGGTCGGCTTTTCCGCGGTGATCGAGCAGCGTATTGCGGAACTCAACAAGCTCTGACGAGCCGCAACGTTAGAATTGGCTGTTGATTTCACTTCACCCGTTGCCGCACTGGCAATTCATCTTCAACGTCCTCTCCATCATCGTTGTGGACCTGACTTTGAGTGGGGACAACGCCGTTGTAATTGCGTCCGCGGCGAAGGCCCTGCCGCGCGCCATGAGAAAACGTGCTCTCGTCGCCGGCGCGCTGTTCGCCGTAGTGGCGCTGGTGGCGGCGGCGTTCTTCGCCACACGCCTGCTGCATGTGCGCTTCCTTCAACTGGTGGGTGGCGCGGCGATTCTGTGGATTGCGGTCGGTCTGTTTCGCGAAGAGCCGCCGCTGGAGTCCTCGGCCACGAACATGGCGGGCTTCTTGAAAGCGATATGGTTCATCGTTGTTGCCGATGTGACCATGTCAACCGATAACATTCTCGCCGTCGCGGCGATCGCGCAAGGTAACTTCTTTCTCTTACTGCTCGGGCTGGGGCTGAGCATCCCGCTCGTGATATTTGCCAGCGGCATGCTCGCGCGGCTGATGGACAGCTATCCGTTCATTATTTACGTGGGGGGCGCGCTCCTGGGCAGGGTGGGGGCCCAGATGATGATGACGGACGCCTTCACGGTGCAGACGTTCGCTCCCGGCGAGGCGGTCACTTATGTTGTGGAAGCGGCAGGCGCGATTGCGGTTTTGGCCGCGGGGATGTGGATGAAGAAACGTCGCGGCGCGGCTTGAGCTTAACGCAGAGATCAACTCCCACCAAAGGACTTAAGAAGGTCGCCGGGTAGAGGATCGAAGAATGAGTCGGGGATCGAAAACTCTCCCTTAGCCGCACCAATGCCGGGCTCGCGGTCCATTGCGCCACGAAGCGAACGGGACGGTGATGGCCGAGCCGCACAAACGTGCCCGCTCGCCTTCGCGCGCTCCACAGTCATCTGGCCGCACGCGCAGATGGTCTTCACGCCATGTCCTTGCCGCGCTGCCGGTAGCGTGCGTCCGCCGTGCGTGCCCATTTCCAGAACTCGCGCAGCAGACGCGTTTCGGACGTATCGACCTGCTCCCCGACGTACTCGCGCGTCTCGCGGAACGTTTCGTCGAGGTATTGCTTCAGCTCTCCGTCCATCTCAACCCTTTGGCGATATGATTTTCGACTCCATGCCGACAACAGACACGCGCGTTCGCTACCACGGACTCTCGGACTGGTGGCTTTCGCAACTGACCGAGCCAGAAAGGTGCGTCATGAATATCGACTCGATTTACAACTATACTGTGAACTGCCAGACGCCTTAAGTGAATTTCGGGCGGCCGTTATTTCAGAGCCCCGAACTGGATCTCGTAGAGTTCCGAGTAGAGTCCGCCCGATGCCGCTAACTGTTCGTGGTTGCCGCTTTCCACCAACTTGCCGTCCTGCACGACGAAGATGATGTCAGCAGCGCGAATGGTCGAGAGGCGATGAGCGATGACGATGGAAGTCTTGCCTTTCATCAGGCGGTCCAGCGCTTCGAAGACGAGCTTTTCGGATTCGGCATCGAGGCCGGAACTCGGTTCATCCAGGATCAGGATGGGCGTGTTGCGGATCACAGCGCGTGCGATGGCGATGCGCTGGCGCTGTCCGCCCGAAAGGCTGACGCCGCGTTCGCCCACGTGCGAGTCGTAGCCCCTCGGCATCTTTTCGATGAACTCGCTGGCGTTCGCCAGTTCGGCGGCTTTGATGATTTCCGCACGCGTGGCATTGGGCTTGCCGTAAGCGATGTTCTGCCAGATCGTCCCCTGGAACAATACGGTTTCCTGCAGGACGACACTGATGTGTTCGCGCAAAGAGCGCTGCTGGTAGGCGCGCAGATCGGTGCCGTCGATCCTGACGCTGCCCTTGATTGGATCGTAGAAGCGAGAGATGAGACTGATGATGGTGGTCTTACCGGCGCCGGTGGGTCCGACAAAAGCCGCGATTTGACCGGCGGTGATTTTGAAACTCATGTCGTCGATGGTCGGGCAGGCAGGATCGTACGCGAAGGTGACATGGTCGAACTCGATGTCACCTTTGAGGCGGGACACTCTGCGCGCGCCGGGCTGGTCTTTGACCTCGCCTTCCATGTCGAGAATCTCCCGGATGCGCTCGTAGCCGATGGCGGCTTTCGAATACGCGTCCGTCATCTTGGAGAGTTCCTGCATCGGCTTGTACATCTTGCCGAGATACCAGATGAAGGTGACGAGCGAACCGACAGAAAGGCTGCCTGACAGCACCATCCGAGCGCCGAACCAGAGCATCATGCCCATGCCGATCGAAACGATGACTTCGACCAGCGGAGCGAGACGCGCCTTCAGGCTGCGGGCGCGCAAGGCGATCTCGACGTTCTCCAGGCTCTCTTCTTCGAGGCGGTGGACTTCGTAGTCCTCGCGGGCAAAGGCTTTGACGACGCGCATCGAGGAGAGAACTTCCTGAATGGTGGAGACGATTTCGCCTTCTTTCTTCCGGACCTCACGGGACGCTTTCTTGATGCTGCGGGTGTATTTAAAAACGACGAGCGCGAGCAGCGGCGCGACGGACAGCGCGATCAGAGTGAATTGCCAGTTGATGTAAAACATCACGCTGATCATGCCGACCAGAGTGAGGACATTGATAAGCGCGTCGAGCAGGCTCGAAGTGATGAAAGACTGGATGGAATCGATATCGCTGGTGACCGTACTGATCAGATCGCCGGTGCTTTTCTGATCGTGATAAGCGAGCGAAAGGCGTTGAATGTGGAAGTAGAGATTCTGCCGCAGGTCGTGCATGACCCACTGGCCGACGCTGGTGGTCATGACCTTCTCGGCGTAGCTGCAGAGAGCGCCGATTACGGCGATTACGAAGACAGCGACAGCGGCGAACTCAATAATGGCGAGCTTATCGGCGCCTACGATCGAGACGATGAAGTTGTTGAGCCAGGTATTGCCCGCTGCTTTGGATTTCAGGACATTGTCGAGGACGATTTTGAGCGGAATGGGATCGAGGAGATTGGCGGCGGCATCGCCGATTGCGGCGAGCGTTCCCAGGATCAGCGCCTTCCTGTGAGGCCGCAGCAGTTCGCGGATCGTGATCTTTCTGCCGGGCTTTTGGGCTGTCAACTGCGTCTCCAGGGCGTTTTAGTACCTGCGATGGAACTCAATGCAAGCGGTATTCCATCCGCAGGGTGAACGACCGGTGATTCGCTTAGCTACAGGGACAACGGATTCCCACTCGCTCACGCTCGGGGTTATAACCCCAAGCGTGAGCGCGGGGAAGCCGCTGAATCCCGGTTGCGATTTGACTTAGACAGCCAGCTAATCGTCAGACTTCTTTTTCACTGCACTGCGGCAGCGGCTGTTGTTGACGAAGATATCGGTCGTATAGTCCTGCGTTAATTTGACTGACTTGCCATTGGGCCCGGTTACCCAGATGTTCTTGTTGTCGTAGCGGAGCGGTACGGTTGTGCCCTCAGGAGTCCAGGCGCTCCAGGATTTGTGAGCCCTGGTGAGATCGTTCTTGTTCTCGTCCTTCCAGTTCATCGTGGGCGTCTTCTGGTATCCGATCAGGATCTTATTGTCAGCTTCAAAACAATAGTAGTTTGTATTGGCGCCGAAAAAGCAGTTGTTGCAGGGGTAACCGTTGTGGTCGAGAACCTGCGCCTGAACCTGTGGAAGGTCCGGACCCTTGGCCAGCGCAGTGCCGGCGAATGCGGTAAACACGAAGGCGGCGAACAGGAAGCCCGATTTCATGGATACTATTTTACCGCTGCGGTACGGGTTTTCTGGCCGACGCGCGCGGCGGCCGGTTGTTTCAGCCGAATCAAAGCGGCAGCGGCGGAGAACTGTACTTCATCGCGGCGATCGTCGAGAAGCATGGCAACGTTGTCGTAAAGGGTCGTAGCGTCGCGTTTGGCAACGGCCCGTGCTGCCGCCGCGCGCACGGTCCAATTCTTTTCCATGAGCGCTTCTTTGAGCGCCTGGAGCGACTGAGGCGAACGGTCGGTTGCGAGCAGCAGTGCGGCCACAGTCTTTCCGGACGCCTGATTGTCTTTGAGCAGGCCCTCTGCGATGGGCACGCCCATGCCAAAAGGTCCCGCGAAGCCGGCGCCTTCCTGCACGCCAATCAGGAGCAGGCCTTTCGGATCGTGCAATTTGAGTTTCATGGAGCGGATGGAGCCGGATACGAAGCCGGACGAATCGGATTGCTGGCCCAGCAGAACGGCCATCATGACGTCGGTTCCGGCCGGATCGCCCATTCCGTAAAGAGCTTTCGCCGCCGCAAAAGTGACTTCGGGAACCGAATCCGCAACGGCCATGCGGAGTTTCGGGATCGCGGTCCGGGCTTTGATTTCGCCCAGAGTCGCGCATGCTGCTTCGCGGACTCCCGCGTCTTTATCGTCGAGCGCTTTTACGAGAAGCGCCACCGGGCGCGGCGCAGGCTGCATCAGACTGAAAGCCAGCACGACCTCTCTCCGCTTGATCGGATTGCCTTCGTGGATCCCATCCTCCAGGATTCGCCAGGCTACCTCATCGGGTGTCTGGCCATAAAGGCAAAGAGCCGAGAGAAAGAATACTATCGTGCGCATATGCGTCTCTTCCTTTAGCACGTTTACCGCCGAAGATACCGGCGCATCCCGCGTGTACCATATTTAGCGATGCGTTCTCTCGCGTTCCTGCTTCTGGCCGCGTCGGTCGCGTGGCCTCAATCGACCACAGAATCGGAAGCGGTGGTCACGACCGATCTCGGTACTTTCCGCTTTGAGTTCGCTCCCGGGAAAGCGCCGAAGCATGTAGAACAGTTTATGCGGCTGGCGCGCGAAGGCTATTACGATGGCGGCGCCTTTCATCGCGTCGTATTGAACGGCATTATTCAGGGCGGCGATCCGCTGCTGAAGAACCCGAAAACGCCGAAAAACCTTTGGGGAACCGGTGGCCTGAATATGCTGCCGAGTGAAATCAGCGATCTCAAGCACGAACGCGGGGTGGTCTCGACCGCGCGCATTCCGAATAAAGCGGACAGCGATGGGAGCCAGTTCTTCATCTGCGTGGTGCCCCAGCCTTCGCTCGATGGGCAGTTCTCGACGTTCGGAAGAGTCACCGAGGGCATGGATGTAGTGGAAAAGATTTCGCAGGTGCCTGCCGGGGAGAACGGATTTGCCGACAAGCCGGTGCGAATTCTCAAAGTCACGATCGAGCCGAAAAAAGTGCAGCCGTTTCTGACGGCCACGCTGGACGAGATGCGGAAGACTGTGACGCTGAAGACAACGCTTGGGAGCATCCGGATCAGGATGGAGCCTGACTGGGCGCCGGAAAACGTGCGGAACTTTCTTATGCTCACCGCCAGCGGCTGGTACAACGGCACTCCTTTTCACAGGATAGTGAAAGGCTTTGTGGTGCAGGGCGGTACGCCGGGCCAGCGAACGCACCCGGCGGATCGATGGGTTCATCCGGTAAAGGGCGAATTCCGAAACGACGTGAAGCATGTGCGTGGGATTGTCTCGATGGCGCATGGCGACGATCCGAATTCCGCAACAACGTCTTTCTTTCTGATGCTGGGCGATGGCTCGAATCTGGACGGACAGTTTTCAGCCTTCGGCAGGATCGTGGAAGGCATGGACGTGCTGGATGCTTTCGAAAAAGAAGACCTGGACGGCGAAGCGCCAAAGCGGCGGCTCGAGATTCTTGAAGCGACTGTGGATTAAAAGCTACTTGTCGTAGTGGTCTTTGAGATCGGCCAGACCTTCTTTGATGTGCACTGCGTCGCGCTCGCCCTCGAAGCAGCCGGATTCCAGCATTTCGTAACCTTTGGCGGCGCGCTTCAGCGGGAACCTCATTTTCCACGGACGAGTGAAGACCTTGGGATCGTCGATGGTGGCTTCCCAGTTGACGGTGTCGTGATCGACGAAAGTGAAGCGCTCGACAACGTGCAGGGCATCGCTGTGAAAGTGCCCTGCCATATCGAAGACGCTCTTGTCGTTGTTATCGGCGACGTCCACCACGAGCGTATTGCCCTCCCAGTGCCCACGTGAATCGCCCATCCAGGAGAGATAGTCCTTCGGATGCGGGCTGCCATCCATGTAGATGATGCGCCGCGCATGCATGTTTTCGTAAAGCACGGCAATCATCTCCGGAGTCTGGAAGAACTGGAAGCCGAAGTAGTTTGCGTGCGGGATGCCTTCGTAATGGCAGTGGCCGGTGGGGTCGAGCTCCATGTGCTGCGTGAGCTCTTTGACTTTCGCGAGGGCCCAGGGCTGGTAAGGAAGCTCGCCGCCGTCGACGACGCCGGTCTTCGATTCGGCGCCGAGGAAGAAGCCGCCTTTGTGCGGCAGGATAGAATACGCCGCGCCCGAAGTTCGAGGCTGCCAGATCCCTTCGAAGTCGGGATGGCCGTCGGCGGTCATCGGAGGCGTATAAGTCTGGGTCTTCGCGGGAGCTTGTGCGTATGCAAGCGGCGCGACAAGCAGAAGAGCGATTAAACCATTTCTCATATACAAACTCCTCCTACGATTTCGGGGCTGGCCGGTAAGGCGGATGGATCGCGCGGCCATTATCGCCCTCCGTGCATTCCTGCTCCCTTAATTCGAAGCCTGGCTCCGTGATGCGATGGAGCGGCATCTCGATTTTCCAGGGGCGCGAGTAAGTCTTCGGATCTTCGATTGTTGCCTGATAGCGGATCGTATTGGGGCCGGTGCGGGTGTAGCGCTCGACTACATGCAGGGCGTCGCTGTGCGTATGCCGGGCGGAGTCGAGCCAGCTCTTGTCGATCAGGTTGGTGACATCGACCACGAGCGTGTCGCCGTCCCAACTGCCGACCGAATCGCCCAGCCACAGATCGATGCCGTCGAGATGCGGCCGGGGGGTGGTGGGAACGATGCGCTGGTCGTGCAGGTACTCGTACATGAAAACCACTTTGCCTGGGCGCTGCAGGATCTGGATCGGGAAGGGCATGTAAGTGATGCGGGGCACGCCGGGCATGAAGCAGTGCGCGATGGGATCGACGCGGTCGGCTTTCTGTTCGCGCTCGAGCGCTTCGGGAAGATAGGGTATCTCGTGGTTCTCGGCGACTTCGCTGACGTCGAAAGCCGCTGCATTGTTGACCTGCCAGATACCCTGCAGATCGGGTTTCCCATCAGGAGTGCGCGGAGCGGCATTAGCGGGTTTTGTCTGGGCGGCGGCGAAGCCTGCGGTCAGCGACAATGCTGCCGCCACGGCTGCAGCCGCAACCATGAGCCTGAAACTACGATGTTTCATTGGAGGAATTTCCTAGCCGGGATTTTCTTCAGTGCCAAGAATTACCGTGGACCCGTCTGGCAGCGTGAGCTTCTGGCCGTTCCCGGTGTGTGTGCCATCTTTGGCGAGGAAGCCTTCAATGGTGACGGTTTCGCCGATCTTCAGCGAGTCTTTCTTGAACCCCTTGCGATAAAGCGAGATCAGAGACGCGGTTTCGAAACCCCAGTTGGCGACCTTGCCATCCGCGCCTTTCACATCGATATAGATCCAGGAGTGCGGGTTCGTCAGATCGAACTTGCTGATGGTGCCAGTCAGCTTGATGGGTTTGTTGCGGTCGTATTCGGCGGCAAACGAGTGATGTGCAGCCGCCGGCAGCGCGGTGAGCATCAGACCCGCAACTGCGGCCAGAGTACAGAGCATGGGCTTTTTCAACGTGATCTCTCCTGTCGCTGCATGAGGATTCTATTTCTTCTGTGCCAGGGAAGTCAAATACGCGACAGACTGCAGCGCGTGGCGGGTTAGACTGATCAAAAGGCTCATCATTGGGAATCACGCTGCCTGGCGTTGTATTCGGCATGCTTCTGGCGATCGCTCCGGCGTTCGCGCACCACTCCACTGCGTCGTACGATCTGGTGCACGGAACTATTCTCGATGGCGTCGTAGCCGGGTTCCAGTGGGAAAATCCGCACGCGCACATTTTGTTGGACGTAAAGGGCGAGGACGCGATCGAGCATTGGAGCATTGAACTGGAAAGTCCGAACGTGCTCCGACACCTCGGCTGGGACAAGGACACTCTAAAAGAAGGGGATCGCATTCTGGTCACAGGCGGACGCGCTAAGAACGGAAGTTTCAACCTGCGGGCTGTGCTGGTGCAGACGGCGGACGGGAAGAAGCTGGACGCGCTGCCGCCTCCTGAAAATTAATGACAAAACGATTCTGGATTTCTGTGCTGTGCCTGCTGCCGCAGATCGGTTCTGCGCAAAACCAACCAACGGCTGTGTGGAAATTCGCCGTTTCGGGCGACTCGCGGAATTGCGGCGATATCGTCATGCCGGCGATTGCGGACGGTGTGCAGAAGAGCGGCGCGCAGTTCTACTGGCACCTCGGAGATTTCCGCGCCATTTATGACTTCGACGAGGATATTTATCCTCCGGCGAAGCTCCAGTTGCAGCCCGCGCACGTTACGATCGCCGACTATCTCACGAAGGCGTGGCCGGATTTCATCGATAAGCAGTTGCATGCGTTCGGGAGTCTGGAAGTATTCCTCGGAATCGGCAATCACGAAGTGATCTACCCAGAGACGCACGACGCCTACGTAAAGCAGTTCCGGAGTTATCTGACGAGCGCGCGGATTAGAGAGCAGCGCGAGCACGATAAGGATACGGGACCACCGCGGACTTACTACCACTGGGTCATGAACAACTCGGTGGATTTCATTTCGCTGGATAATGCGACAGGCAATACTTTCGACGCCCGGCAGGTTGCGTGGGTGAGAGCGCGCGTGGCAGAGGATAAGAGGACGAAGGCGATCACGACTGTCGTCGTCGGCATGCACGAAGCGCTGCCTGGCAGCAAAGGCCTGAGCCATAGCATGTGCGATTCGCCGGCCGGGATCGAGCGCGGGCGCGAAGTCTACAACCTGCTCTGGAGCATGCAGGAGAAAGGCAAGAAAGTTTATGTCGTGGCCAGCCACTCTCACTTCGTGATGGACGATGTTTACAACACTCCCTACTGGGGCAAGAAAGTGCTGCCTGGCTGGATTGTCGGCACTGCGGGGGCGGTGCGTTACAGGCTGCCGCCAAATGTTTCGGGGGGGACGATTGCGCGAACCGATGTCTATGGCTATCTCATTGGCTCAGTCATGAGCGATGGCACCGTACAGTTCGAATTCAAAGAAGTGGGTCTGGCTGAATTGAAATCCGTGAACGCGGGTAAAACTCCGGAGTCGCTGATCGGCTGGTGCTACGCGGAGAATAAAAATCCGGCGATTCCTGTGGCCTCAGCTTGCGGGGCGGACTAAGGCACCGCATCGACCAGCTTCTGAATCGCCGGCGCTATTGCGATCAGCATGCTGGCGTGATGCGCGGCGGCGTCTTTCAGTGCCGCGGTCGTCTGCTGTTTCCAATCTGCGGGTGGCGCAGTCGTGGCATAGGTGAGCGCGGCGGTTCCCGTCTTACATAGAACGGTTAAAGCGTCCGCGACCGGAAGATCTTCCAGAAGAAGAGAATTCGTTTCCAGCATCGGTCGAACCCTGGCGGCATTTGCAGACCAGCTCGCCAGTTGACTCCGCAGGCGGTCTGCCTCCGCTGGGTTCGGCGCGGCGAGATAGCGATCCACTGCACTGCGGAACTCCCGCGCACTATCGCTCTCCGGCGGAATGGCATCGACGAGTTCGTTGAAAGCGGACGAAGCGCCATAGTGGTTGCGATGTCTTTCGTAGCCTTTCACCGGTTCGAGTGTGGACGTGAAATTCCGCAGCGGACCGATGTCGGCATCGGGGCCGGCAAGCCGCCGAAGCATCAGTGTCTGGTTGGTGCGCTGTGCGAGCCCAAGCCATTCCAGCCAGCTGTTAACGTCTCCAAGGCGGGCGTACATCGAGTTCACGTCGGTCACCGATTCGGGCGACCAGAAGCGCTCGGCGATAGCGGCCAGGCGCGGCCAGAGACGCGAGTCCAGGTTCTCCGCGGTAGCCAGTTCTTCCCACATAGCTGCCTCACCGCCCAGGATAAGGCGCTTCTGCTCGGGCGTCAGGTCGGCCGCTTCGCCGTGCATCGGATCGACCGCATAATGCTGCGACGCGGGCTGCATCAGGTCGAGATAGTACCCCGCCGAAAGAATGCCGGGGAAGCCATCGCGCGCGGCGGCGACAAGAGACTTTTCGCCGCGCCACGATTGAATCAGAATGGTGCGGGGCAGATCGGGCTGGCGGATTTCATCCCAGCCGACCATGATTTTGTGGTGGTGCTTCACGATGATTTCGAGGCGCTTGTTAAACATGGCCTGCAGCTGCGCGGCGTTCGCGATGTGGTGGGCCTTCATGTAGTCGCGGATGTGCGGCTCGCTGTTCCACACTTTGGCGCTGACCTCGTCGCCGCCGATGTGGAAGTAATCGTCCGGGAAGAGTTTCACCATCTCGCCGATCAGACCGTCGAGAAACCTGTACGTCGAATCTTTCGTAGGATCGATAACGCCTGAAGGATCGCCGAACTCGTGCACGATGTTGAACGGTGTCGCGCTGCTCGAAAGGCTCGGGTACCCAGCGAGCCAGCTGGTGGAGTGGCCGGGAATATCAAACTCGGGGACAACGCGAATGCCGCGCTCGCGGGCGTACGCGACAACGTCGCGAACTTCCGGCTGGGTGTAGAACATGCCGTCCGAGCCGTACTGCTGAAGTCGCGGATACTTTTTACTTTCCACGCGAAAGCCCTGATCGTCTGAGAGGTGCCAGTGCAGCACGTTCAGTTTCACGGCGGCGAGGCCATCGATGGTGCGCTTCATTTCAGCGACGGGAATGAAGTGACGTGAGACGTCGAGAGACAGACCGCGCCAGGGGAAACGAGGGTGATCCTGAATATCGACATAAGGGACCGAAAACCCGGGCGTGACCTTTTCGCCAGGCTTTGCGGCCCGATCCTGCTGCACGAGCTGGAGAAACGTTTCGAGACCGCGAAGAACGCCCAGGGGTCCATCGGCGGAGAGCTGAATCACGCCGTTGGCTTTGAGCGAATAACTTTCGTCGTCTCCCAGGCGCTGCGGCTCTTTGTGGTCTTTCCGCTCCACGACGATCTGCAGCGTGACGCGCCCCCCGAGCGGACGGTTTAGTAAGGATGAAATAGGTAGACCCGTCTGCCTCGCCAGCCGCACGAGTGTTCTTTGCATCGCGGCTGTGATTCGTGGATCGTCGGCGAACGCCAGCATCGTAAAACTGGCGGTAATCGGAACCGAACCAGCGTCCACCCGCACGGCCGCGGGCCACGGCATCAGCGGCAGGTTAGGCGTCTGAGAGAACGCCGCCGAGCCCAGAAACGAAATGGCGCCGACCAGCGCCGCGAGCCGTTTATTCATCGACATCTCCCACTGCCGTTGTATCATTGCGATTCGCAACGTGACGCCAAAAATTTCTATTTCCCCGGAACGCGCTCATCGCTTCCTGCCCTTCTTATTGCTTCTTTTCGTGGGCAGCGGCTGCTCTGCTTTGATTTACGAAGTGGTCTGGCTGCAACTGCTGCAGCTTGTCATAGGCTCATCCGCCGCGTCCCTGGCTGTACTGCTCGGTACCTTTATGGGCGGAATGTGTCTGGGCAGCATCGGGCTGCCACGCCTGATCTCCACGCGCCAACATCCGCTGCGGGTCTACGCGCTGCTCGAACTCGGGACAGGCGTCTTCAGTTTCGCTGTGCTTTTCGGCCTGCCGCTGATCCAGCATCTTTACACCGCGAGCATCGGGCACGGGCTGCCTGGAATTCTGCTGCGCAGCGTGGCGTCCGCCGTCTGCCTGCTGCCGCCGACGGTGATGATGGGCGCGACCCTGCCCGCGATTTCCCGCTGGATCGAAACGACTCCAAAGGCCGCATCGTGGTGGGGATTCTTCTACGGCGGGAATATCGCGGGCGGCGTTTTCGGATGCCTTCTCGCCGGATTTTATCTGCTGCGCGTTCACGATATGGCCACCGCCAGTTATGTTGCAGCGGTTATCAACCTCATCGTGGCGCTGGCGAGTCTCGCCCTCGCGCGGTCCGTCATTTACGAAGCGCCGCCCGCGTCGGCAGAATCTTTCGAAAGAGCGCCGGGTGCCTGGCCTGTGTATTTCGCGATCGCTTTGTCAGGCCTTTGTGCACTGGGCGCCGAGGTCATCTGGACCCGCACCTTGTCGCTGATGCTTGGGCCGACGGTCTATACCTTTTCCATCATTCTCGGCGTGTTCCTCACGGGTCTCGGACTTGGCAGCAGCGGCGGTTCGACCCTGGCCCGCACCAGCGCCAGGCCGCGTTTCATGCTGGCCATGTGCCAGTTGCTGCAGGTTCTCGCCATCGCGTTCGCGGCTTACATGCTCGCGGATTTCCTGCCCTACTGGCGCGGCAACGTCGATTCACCTGTCACTCCGTGGCAAGGTTTCCTGAGCGACCTCGCGCGTTGCGCCATTGCAATTCTTCCCGCGACGATTCTCTGGGGCGCGAGCTTTCCGCTGGCGCTCGCAAGCGTCGTTTCGAAAAACCGGGATCCGGGCCGCCTGGTTGGCGAAGTGTATGGCGCGAATACAATCGGCGCTATCATCGGCTCGCTGGCATTCAGTCTGATAATGATTCCGCAGGCGGGAACGCAGCACTCCGAACAGGTGCTGATCGGCCTCTCCGTTGTCGCCGCGGTGCTGCTGCAAAAGGTCTCATGGAAGACTGCTGGAGCGTTGCTGGCCGCAGGTCTGGTGATCTGGAGCGTCCCCGCAATCCCATGGCAATTGATTGCCTTCGGCCGCCGCCTCGCCACGACCACCGGCACCTGGACTCCGCTCTACATCGGCGAAGGCATGAACTCTTCCATCGCCTACTCGAAGTATGAAAACGTCACGACGTATTTTCACGTAAGCGGTAAGACCGAAGCTTCGGCGGAACCGCAGGACATGCGCCTGCAGCGTCTGCTGGGTCATCTGCCCGCGCTGCTGCACTCAAATCCGAAATCGGTTCTGGTGGTTGGTTGCGGGGCAGGTGTGACGGCGGGAACGTTCGTTGTCCATCCGGAGATTCGGCACATTACGATTTGCGAAATCGAACCGCTGATCCCGCCGGCCTCGGCCCGCTACTTTGCGCACGAGAATCACAACGTGATGCACGATCCCCGCACGAAAATCGTTTACGATGACGCGCGCCATTACGTCCTCACCTCAACCGAGAAGTTCGACATCATTACGTCGGATCCGATTCACCCCTGGGTAAAAGGAATCGCTCCGCTCTATTCGACGGAATACTTCGACCTGGTGAAGCGGCATCTCAATCCCGGCGGCTTCGTGACGCAGTGGGTGCCGCTGTACGAAAGCAACGTCGAGACCGTGCAGAGCGAGATCGCTACATTCTTCGAAGCGTTTCCGAACGGCACCATCTGGGGGAACCTGAACACCGACGGCCAGGGCTACGACGTGGTCCTCGTGGGTCAGGCGGAGAAGCTGAAGATCAACGTGGATGCGATGCAGTCGCGTCTTGACCGTCCGGAATACAAACGTGTAGTGGATTCGATGCACGAGGTCGGCTATAACTCCGCCGCCGATCTGCTCGCGACTTACGCCGTAGAGGCTTCGGATCTCCGCGGCTGGCTTCGGAACGCGCAGATCAACCGCGACCGCAACCTGCGGCTGCAATATCTTGCCGGCCTTGGACTGAATCAGTATCTGGCGCCCCAGATCTATGACCAGATATTGCAGCACGGTTCGTTCCCGGGTGATGTATTTACCGGCTCACTCAGCAGCCTGCGAGCGCTGCGCACCGGGTTAGGCGCGCAGAAATATTAGCGGGCCCGAGTTGAAACATCCCGCAACAGGGGGACCGGCGGAGTTGGTCTGGTCGGCGTAGCTCAGCGGACCGTCGGAACAGGCGGACTGGGCGGTTCAGGCGGCGGCGGAGCCACGCTGCGGTGCTGCATGATTTTGTCGTGATCATCGCAGAACGCTTCCAGTAG
>ODAK010001044.1_pt1 | contig 30996 bp, 12 predicted proteins | sample 1539591 | NCBI WGS metagenome assembly ODAK01 (sample SAMEA3539303, study PRJEB22396) | soil metagenome | biome: tundra; feature: field; material: soil | place: USA | collected 2010-05 | depth 0.15 m
AGTTCCGCATCCGCTACCGCGTGGACGGCGCGCTTTACGAAATGGCGCCGCCGCCAAAACATCTGGCCCTGCCCGTGACCTCGCGCATCAAGGTCATGTCCAACCTGAACATTTCGGAAAAACGCCTGCCGCAGGACGGACGCATCAACCTGATGGTGGCCGGCAAGCAGATTGACTTGCGCGTGTCGTGCCTGCCCACGGCGTTCGGCGAATCCATCGTGCTGCGCGTGCTGGACCGTTCGTCCGTCAATCTGGAGGTGGAATCGCTCGGCCTGCCGAAATATGTCTATGACTTTGTCACCGAAGTGATTCAGCGGCCGAACGGCATTTTCGTCGTGACCGGCCCGACGGGTTGCGGCAAAACCACGACGCTGTATTCCTGCCTGCGCCGCGTGAACGCCATTGATTCCAAACTGCTCACGGCGGAAGACCCGGTGGAATTCGACATCGAAGGCATCATGCAGGTGGCCATCAACGAAGCCGCCGGCATGACCTTCGCCAAGGCGCTGAAATCCTTTTTGCGCCAGGACCCGGACATCATCATGGTGGGTGAAATGCGCGATTTGGAAACCGCGCAGATTTCCATCCAAGCGTCGCTCACCGGTCACTTGGTCTTGAGCACACTGCACACGAACGACTCGCCCGGCGCGGTCACGCGTCTGGTGGACATGGGCGTGGAACCGTTTTTGATTTCCTCGACGCTGATGGCCGTGCTCGGCCAGCGGCTTGTCCGCACCATCTGCACAAATTGCCGGACGCCGTTCGAGCCGACCGAGCAACAGCTCGGGTTGCTTGGTCTGTCGCCATACGACTTGGGCGACAAAGTCTTTCATTACGGCCGCGGTTGCTCGGTTTGCAACGACACCGGCTACAAGGGCCGCAGAGGCATTTTCGAGCTGCTCGTCATCAGCGACGCCATCCGCACTCTCATCAACGACCGCGCGCCGACCGTGGTGGTGCGGCAGAAGGCGGTCGAATTGGGAATGGTCACCTTGCGCGAAGACGGCCTGCGCAGCATATTCGACGGTGACACAACCATCGAAGAAGTCGTCAAATACACGTGAAAAAATGACTAAACCATAATAACGAATGACTAAAGAATTTTCAAATGTTCCAATGACCAATGCCGGAAGCGGATTTTGTCATTCGCACTTGGTCAGGCTTTCGTCATTAGGATTTAGTCATTAGTCATTTTCCTGTTATGCCTAAATATAACTACGTGGCCCTCGACCAAAAGGGCAATGAAACCAAGGGCAGCATCGAATGCGGCAGCCAGAACGAAGCCATCGGTCGCGTGAAGGACATGCAGTTGTTCCCGACCAAGATCACCGAGGCGGACAAGGAAGACAAATCGGCGGGCAAAAAATCCAAGACCAAGCCCGCCGCCGCCAGACCCAAGGGGAAAAAAGGCGGCGGGATGAACCTCAACATCAAGATCCCGGGACTCGGCGGCGGCGTGAAGCCCAAGGTGCTCACGACTTTCACCCGCCAGCTCGCCACGCTGGTGGACGCCGGCCTGCCGCTGCTGCGCGGCTTGCGCGTGCTGGAAAAACAGGAGCGCAGCGGTGTGCTCAAGGGCATTCTCGCCCAGCTCGCCGCCTCCATTGAAGGCGGCAGCACCTTCTCCGAAGCGCTGGCGCAGCATCCCAAAGTTTTCAACCGCCTTTTTGTCAACATGGTCAAGGCCGGCGAACTCGGCGGCGTGCTGGAAGTCGTGTTGAAGCGCCTCGCGGAATTTTCTGAAAAAGCGCAGAAGATCAAAGGCAAGGTCAAGGCCGCCTTGTTTTATCCGATCGCCGTTTTGATCGTCGCCATCGGCATCATGATTTTGCTGATGACCTTTGTCGTGCCGAAATTCAAGGACGTTTTCGCCGGCATGGGTTTCGATCTGCCCGGCTTCACCGTGTTCGTGCTCGCCTGCAGCGACATGGTCCGGCTCCACATCCTGCCGACCATGGGCGGCATCGCCGTGCTGGTGGTTTTATTTTTGCTCTTCATCAAGACCAAGTTTGGCCGGCGCATCTGGGACAAGACCAAGCTGGTCATGCCGCCGACGGGGCCGGTGGTCACCAAGGTTTCCATCTCGCGCTTCACGCGCACGCTGGGCACGCTGGTCAGCAGCGGCGTGCCGATTTTGCAGGCGCTGACCATCGTCAAGGAAACCGCCGGCAACGTCATCATCGCCAACGCCGTCGCCAAGGTTCACGAAAGTGTCAAGGAAGGCGAGACCATCACCGCGCCGCTCGAAGCCTCGCGCGTGTTTCCCCCGATGGTCGTAAGCATGGTGGACGTCGGCGAACAGACCGGCGCCCTGCCGGAAATGCTCCTGAAAATCGCCGACAACTACGATGAAGAAGTGGACAACGCCGTCGCGGCCATGACGTCGCTCCTCGAACCCATTATGATCGTGTTCCTGGCGCTGATCGTCGGCAGCATCGTCATTGCCATGTTCCTGCCTCTGATCAAGATGATTACCTTGATGAGCGGTGAAGGCGGCGGTGGTGGCAAAGGCGGCGAATAGCCAGCCAGAAAAAGATTTTCCGAACCAAAACTTGACAAAGACCGCCCGTATGAGTAAATACATTGTATTCACATTGCATGGGCGATTTATTTACAACTGACCCGATATGGAGTTCGATTGGAATAACCTGCCTTTTGAGCTTGGTTCTTTGAATCAACGGGAAGTGGAAGAGTCTTTTGAAGACGCATTCGCCGTGCGGCTGATGCCGGATTCCCCCCGGTTCGGCGTGCAGGCGCGGTTTTTCAATCTCGGCATGTCGGCGGGCGGCATTGGCATTTTGAGCGTCTATCGCACCAACGGACGGCAGGTCCGGGTGCTTTTTGCGCGACCATTCGAGCCGGAAGAGCGATTCTTCTACCAGCGCAAAATGGGGCAGACCCTTTCTCAGTAAAATACTCGTCCTCGTCCTCGTCCTCGTGATCGAAAGATTGAAATCGAGGACGAGAACGAGGACGACGACGAGAACGAACTGAAACCATGCGCGCATTTGCCAATTGGGAAGAAGTGCCCCTCTTCGACAGCGAGGAGGCCGAGGCGTCTTTCTGGGCCGAGAACCGGCCGGACCTGCGCCTGATGGAAGCCGCCACCGCCGGCAACGCCGAGGCGTCCGAATCCGTGACCATCACACTGCGGATTGACCCGCGGATGCTGGCGCGCATCAAGCGCCTCGCCCGGATGCGGTTTTTGAATTACCAGAGCATGATCAAGCAATGGTTGAGCGAACGCATGGAACAGGAATTGAAAGAACGATAAAATGAAAACCAAAGAAACAATGCCGATGGCCGATGGCCGATGGCCGATTGAACGGCAAAACACCGCAGGTTTTTCTGCTTCAATCGCAAATCGTAAATCGCAAATCGCAAATCGCGCCGCCTTCACGCTCATTGAACTCCTCGTGGTCATCTCCATCATGGGCATCCTCGCGGCCTTCACCTTTCCGGTTTTGAATTCCCTCAACCGCACGAAGAATTTGAAGGTGGCGACGGCGGAATTGAATCAAATTGAATCGGCGTTGGATGATTACAAGAACAAATATGGCGTTTATCCGCCCGGCAATGCCAACAGCCCCCTGTTGAGCCAGCTCTACTATGAATTGTCCGGGACCACAAACAACGGCGCATATTTCGTCACCCTCGACGGCAGTTCGCAGATACAAGTCGCGGATGTGCAGACCGCCTACGGAGTGGGCGGATTCATCAATTGTTCCAAAGGCAGCGGGGAAGATGCGCAGGTGGCCAGGCCTTTTCTGCGCGACCTGAAACCCAATCGCATCAACCAATACGTCACGAACAACGGCATTCAGACGACCATGCTCGTCACCTCCGTGGGTGGGCCGGATCAGGCTTACAAACCGTTGAACGCGTCCGGCCTGAATCCGTTCCGCTATGCCTATCCCGGCACCAATAATCCCGGTTCCTACGATTTGTGGGTGCAGCTCGTCATCAGCGGCAAGACCAACCTCAGTTGCAACTGGAACAAACAGGTTCTGATCAACAGCCCGCTGCCGTGATCAGGACTCCAAAATTAAACCCTCATGTTTATGTTCACCAACGACGCCAACGGCCCGGATTGCTGGAAGTGCTCGCTGACTATCGAGTGGCACGACTGCTCGTGGTGCCCCGTCATTTCGTTGCGCCAGGGCATCGCCCGGCGCAGCGGCACGGCCATAAAACCATTGGCCATGGCGGCCCTTTTGCCGCATCCTGCCCGTCGCAAAAACTTTTTTAAACCCATGAAAAAACCCTTGTCCACCGCACGCCGGTTCCGCGCCGGTTTCACCCTCGTCGAACTGCTCGTCGTCATCGCCATCATCGGCATCCTCGCCGCGATGCTGATGCCGGTCCTGGCCGCGGCCAAAAAACACGCGCAGGTCGTCAAAGCCAAAAATGAAATCGCGGGCATCGTCCTGGCGATTAATCAATACGACCAGGACAACGGGCGTTTCCCGGTCATCAAACCGGAGCAGCAATTCGCCCAAACCACCGCCTCGGGCGATTTCACCACGGGTCTGGTTTTCCCGTCGGCGACGCTGCCGAATCCGACGGGTTATCCAAGTTTAGACAACAACAGCAACGTCGTCGCCATTCTCATGGATTTGCAGACTTACCCCAACGGCAATGTGACCTCCAACAACTTCCATGTTTACAATCCCAAGCAGGTCAAATATCTCAACGCCAAGCTGTCGGGTTATGATCCGGCGCTAAACGATCCCAATCCGCCCGGCGGCGTGGACAACACCGGCGTCTATCGTGATCCGTGGGGCAATCCCTACATCATCACGATGGATTTGAGTTACGACGACCAGGCCAGCGACCTGTTATATTGTCAGCAAGTCGTGTCGCAAAATGGCAGCGGCAGCAAGGCGGGTTTCAACGGATTGTCCAACACCACCGATCCCGGCGGTGCCGGCAATCATTTTCTATATCACGGCAAAGTGATGGTCTGGTCCGCCGGGCCGGACAAAAAATACGACGCCAACAAGGCCGCCACCACGGATGTCAACAAAGACAACGTTTTGAGCTGGTAATAATCATGAAACCAACATTCAACATTCAACATTCAACATCCAACACCGAATGTTCGGTGCGCCAGACACATTCGCTGTTGGGCGTTGAATGTTCGATGTTCGATGTTTCCCGCTCCGTCACGCGTCACGCCTTCACGCTCATCGAGCTGCTGGTGGTCATCTCGATCATGGGTTTGCTCGCCGCGCTGGCCGTGCCGGCGATCAAAAACCTCGGCAAGTCCAGCATCCAGACCAGCGCGTCGCGGCAGTTGCTCGACGACATCGGCCGCGCCCGGCAGCTCGCCATCAGCCAGCACACCACGGTCTATATGGTATTCGTGAGGACCAATTTCTGGATGGCCCCCAGTTTCATGAACCTATGGTGGAGTAAGATGACGACTGCCCAGCGAAGCGTGGCCACCAACCTGTGCGACAAGCAGTTGACGGGTTACACGTTTGTCAGTCTGCGGTCGGCGGGCGACCAGCCGGGGCAGGGGCTGCCGCGTTATCTGGCGCCATGGCAAGGCCTGCCGGAGGGCACCTTCATTGCGCAGCAAAAATTTCTGCTGAACGCCAGTTCGGTGTATTACATTCCAAACTACAATCCGACCGTTCCGATTTACGGTTTCAACACCACCAACAACATCCCGTTTCCCACGGCCGACACGCCGGTGTCACAGATCATGTATCTGCCGTATATCGCCTTCAATTACATGGGCCAGTTGACGTTCGATGGGCAAACCCTGGCCTGGCGCGATGAATATGTTCCCCTCGCGCAGGGCACGGTGTCACCGGCGATTGATGCGGTCACCAAAATCCCGGTCATTAGCGCCGCCAGCCCCCCGTCCGTGACGGAAACCCCGCCCGGCAACAGCACCAACAGCATGTATCGGCTTGTTCATATTGACCGGCTGACAGGGCGAGCCACGCTGGAATACCAGCGGGTGCAATGAAATTTTGAAGGCCATGAGAAACTTCCTGCAACTATGGATTGGACTGGCGACCGGCGCCTGTCTGTTCGTGCCGTCCGTCCGGGGGCAGGCCAGCTACACCCGGCCTTACACCTTCATCACCATTGCGGGAACCGCCGGTGTCACTGGCGGCGACGACGGAACCAACGGTGCCGCGCGATTTTCCTCGCCGGAAGGGGTCGCCATGGACACCAATGGCAATTGCTTTGTCGTGGACAATCTCAAGAATACGATCCGCAAGGTCGCGCCGGTGGGAACCAACTGGGTGGTGACCACCATCGCCGGCAGCCCCGCCGGCGACAGCGGCAGTGACGACGGGATGAATAGCGCTGCGCGTTTCTACCAACCCATCGGCATCGCGCTCGATGGTGCCGGCAACCTGTATCTGGCCGACAGCGGCAACCACACCATTCGTGAAATCACCCCGGTGGGAGACAATTGGGTCGTGACGACTATCGCCGGCACCGCCAGAGTTGCCGGCAGCGACGACGGCACCAACCAGGCCGCCTTGTTCAACAATCCCTGGGGCATTGCGGTGGACGCCAGCAACAACGTGTTTGTGGCCGACACCGGCAACCATACCATCCGCAAATTGACGCCGGCGGGAACCAACTGGGTTTCCGCCACCATCGCCGGCACTGCGGGAGTCAAAGGCAGCGCCAATGGCGCCAACCAGACCGCGCGGTTCGACGGGCCGACCGGCCTGGCGGTGGATGCCGCGGGCCGTCTTTATGTGGCCGACGCCAACAACGACACCATCCGCATGTTGACCCCGGTGGGGACCAACTGGGTGGTCACGACCATTGCCGGCCAGGCCCAGGCCGGTGGCCATGCCGACGGGACCGGAGCGGACGCCCAGTTTTTTGTTCCGTCTGCCATTACGGTTGATACCAACGGGTATCTTTACGTGGCCGATACCTACAACCACACGGTTCGCAACCTCATTCCTTCTGGAAACAATTGGCGGGTGGTCACGCTCGCCGGAACCCCGACCGTGGACGGCAGCCGGGATGGCATCGTCCAACATGCGCTCTTCAACTATCCCTTCGGCATCGCGGCGGACACGGACGGCCACCTGTTCGTGGGCGACACCCTCAACAGCACGATTCGCATGGGCTGGTTCACGCCGGTGCCGGACGTGGCTGTCAGCGCTCCGGGGCCCGACGGCAGCGTGATTTCCTGGGTCGGGATGCCCTTTTTCACGCTTCAGACCAACGCCGATTTGACCAACACCAACTGGGTTGATTACGACGGTTCGGCGGTGAACGCCAACGGCACGAACAGCATCACCTTCCCGCTGGCGTCGGGCTGTCTTTTTTTCCGGTTGCGAGACTAAACCCATGAAACTTTCCTTTGCCAGTTTGCGTAGCCGCCAAGGTAACCAGGCTCACTTGAATTCCGAATTCCGAATTCCGAATTCCGAAATGGTTGGAGACTCCTCACGTCGGCTGACACTTGCCAACGGGGCGGCGGCTTTCCCGTCACGCGTCACGCGTCACGCGCCACGCTCCGCCGGCTTCACGATGATTGAGATTGCGCTATGCCTGGCGATCATCGGGTTTGCGCTGGTCAGCATCCTGCTCGTGCTGCCCAGCGGCATGAACACCCAGCGCGAAACCCGCGAGGAAACCATCATCAGCCAGGACGCCTCCATGCTGCTCGAAGCCGTCCGCAGCGGCGCGCACAACCTTGATGATTTGACCAACAACGTCTATGCCATCACGAACTATGTCACGCACTATAACAACAGAGGCATTCCCGATCAGCCCACCCATACCTGGGGTTATACTTTTGCGAGTGCCTCGTATGATGGCGTGAACGATGCCGGCAAACGCCTTACCAACGGGCTGCGTATCATCGGCCTGTTGAGCACGCCGGAATACACCAGCGACACCACTTTAGGTCCTGTCAACCCCAGCCCCGTCAGCACGTTTAACACCGTCTATTTCAGCAACCATGTCGTGGCCTATGTCCGCTCGTTCAGCGGACTGGCCGCCGAGAAACCGCCGCAGGACAATCAGATCATGAAGGAAGACACGTTCAGCTACCGCGTGCTCTGCGTGAACGCGCCGATGGCGGCGGACACCAACAGTCTTAATAAGAACTCACCTTTTTATTCGGCCTACAACAACCAACTGGCCGGCAACCTGCGCGAACTGCGGATGACGTTTTACTGGCCGCAACTGCCCAACGGCAAGGTCGGGGCCTTCCGCCAGACCTTCCGCGCCAGCATCAGCGGACAGTTGACCGGCACCTACGACCCGACCAACAGCCTGACGCTTTATTTCTACCAGTAGCCGTCCCACACCCACGAACCGTGAAATTTCCAATTTCCAATTTCCAAATGCGAAATCATCCGGCGGTTGAAACCGTTGAGCACCCGGCGGCGCTGGTAGGGCGCGTCACTCCGTGCGCGCCGTTTTTGCCAGCCACCAGCCCGGCGCGCACGGAGTGGCACGCCCTACCTTCAGGCCGGCCGGCCTTTTCCCTCGTTTCAGCAATCGGAAATCGGAAATCGGAAATCGGAAATCCCCGCGCCTTTTCCCTCGTCGAACTGCTGGTGGTGATGACGCTGCTTTCGCTCATCGTGCTCGCGCTGATGGCGGTGTTCAACAGCACGCAGCAGGCCTTCCGCGCCAGCGTCACCCAGACCGATGTGCTGGAAGGCAGCCGCGCCGCCGTGGATCTGCTCACCACCGATCTGCGCACCGCTTCGCCGGCGGGCGACTATACGCCGTCCCTGGGCACCACCAATTTCATCCGGAACTTGATTCCCTATCCCTACACCGCGGTGAATTTTTTCGTCACCAACAACGATTTTCAATATGCCCCGCTGGTGCAGTCGCTGCCGGGCAGCAGCGCGCAGCGCACCAACCTGCTGCAATGGTTCTTCGTGCTGGGCCGCGAAAATACCAAATGGAAGGGCGCGGGTTACATCGTCAACTCCGGCTCGGAAGCCCCACTGTATCCGCTCTACCGTTTTTACGCGGAGACGAACGTCAGCGTGAACCCGGTGGTGCTCTATTGGAATTTTTTAAATATCATTCGCAATGAGCCGGTCAATGGCCAGCCTTGGACGAACCTGAGCCATGTGCTCGACGGCGTCGTGCATTTCGTGGTGCGCGCTTACGACACCAACGGCGTGTGGCTGACCAACGGCTACAGCTTTGGCAATCGTCGCACGTTCAAGAACGCCTGGTTCTCCGCGCCGCAATGGGGCGAGGTCGGCTTTACCATGTATAGCAACATGACGCCCGCCGCCGTCGAGCTGCAGCTCGGCGTGCTGGAAGACCGCACGCTGCAACGCGCCGAATCGCTGCCCGCCGGGTTCGTCCGCTCCAACTATCTTTCGCAGCAGTCCGGCAAGCTCCATCTTTTCCGCCAGCGCGTGAACATCCCGAACGTTGACGCCACGGCCTACCAGTGAACATGAAAACAACATTCAACCTTCAACATTCAACATCCGACCTCCAACCGACGGAGCATTTGTTCCCTTCGACGTTGAGCGTTGAATGTCCGACGTTGAATGTTTCCCTATTCGCCGCCTGCACCCCGAACGTTGACCCCACGGCCTACCAATGAAAATCCCACCGCCATTTACGATTTACGATTTACGATTTACGATTGGTAAATCAGCCGCCTCCAATCGTAAATCGCCAATCGTAAATCGTAAATCTTCGGGCATCGCCCTGGTCATCACGCTCATCATGCTCGCGGTGACGCTGGTGATGGCCGTGGCGTTCCTCGCCCTCGCGCGGCGCGAACGCGGCAAACTGAGCACCACCACCGACACCACCATGGCGCGGCTCGCCGCCGATACCTCCATCGCCAATGCCGAGGCGCAGATCGTCGCGAACATGCTCAACACCTTTACCAATGGCAACAGCGGTAACGCTTACAATCTGCGCCTGCTCGTTTCCACCAATTACATCAACCCATTGGGATTTGACACCGCCGGCGGCCCCTTCGGTTTCGGTTCCGGCAATCCGACCAACGTCAATTATTTTGATGTGAACGGTAAGATGCTGGCTCCCGCCAATTTTGCGCAAAACGTGGCCAACCTGTGGTTCCTGCCGCGCGCCCCGGTGTTCGTCGTCACGAACAATATTACCGGCTCAAACGACTTCCGCTTTTATCTCGATCTCAATCAGAACGGGCGGTTCGATGCGAACGGCTGGATTACGAATGTGGATACGCTAAACAATCCCATCTTCGATAGTTCGGGCAACGATATGGTTTTTGCGCAAGGCGATCCCGAGTGGATCGGCGTGCTGGAACATCCCGACGCGCCGCACGGCCCGAACAACCATTTTGTTTCCCGCTACGCCTTCATCGCGCTGCCGGTCGGAAATTCGCTCGACCTCAATGGCATTCACAACCAGACGATGACGAGATTGGTGAACCCGGCTGCGGGCATTAGTGATGGTTTCTTCCGCAATCAAGGCGTCGGGTCGTGGGAATTGAATCTCGCGGCATTTCTCGCGGATTTGAATACCAACATTTGGAACAACACTGCGGCCCCGTATTTTTATGGGCGGGCTTTGTCCACGCCATTTCCAAATACTGGCGCTGCCTTTGATGACGCCCGCGCGCTGCTTTCCTACCGCTATAATTTTGATTACCGGTCGCTGGCGTCGGCCAACACCGTCTTCAGTGCCGCTCTCAATCCCTTTCCCTTTGATGGCATTGACGGCTACAGCGATGGACCATTGCAGACCACGCTAAACACCAACGCGGACTTGGGCGCTTTATCTACAGATGGCGACCTTCGCCCCAATCAGCCGTGGGCCGGGGCGAACAATACGAACTTTTATTTCACGCCGGGCGATTTCTTTGACACCAGCAAGGTGCAACGTGGCATTGCCTTCGGTTTCGCCGACCGGCTGCGCAACGCGGGCATAATCCCACCGCCAGGCGGAACGACCGTTCCAACCTATGACCGCTATACTTACTACCGGATGCTGGACCAGCTTGGCACCGATTCCACGCTGGAGCAGGGCAAGCTGAATCTCAATTACTCCAACGCCGTCGTGAGCGGCACCGTCATCAACGGCGCGTTCGTGGTGACGAACGTCAGTGTCGTTGCCGCAGCCGAGACGAATCTGATGCCGTGGACGCCGCAGGATTTTTTCCTCGCCGCCGCCGACCAGTTGCTGCGCACTTACAGCACCAGTTGGTTCAAGAGCAATCCGACCAATTACCTGGCGACTTATTACGGCGTTTATTTGAACACCAATGCTTTCATTGATGGCACAGGCATGGGGGTGACGAATGTCCAGTATCGAGGCCAGACGAATGAGCTTCCTACTTTCGGTGTCGGCAACATACCGGTGCTGTTCAATGGCAGTTTCGTTTACACGCCCGCGGTCAACCGCCTGCTGCAGCTTGCGGCGAACATTTACGACGCCACCACCAATTACAACAATAATTTGCCGCACGTCTTCCGGCCCATCTTTGAGCGCGATAATTTCAACAATGTTTTCATCGTCGGTTACACGAACGTGATTGGTGTAAACGGCGCAACCGATCCGCAATTGAACGCACCTCATCCAATTTCGGACCTAGCCAATTTTGGTGCTTTTAATGCACCATTCAACGACGGCAGCGGTTCAATCAATGTCTATGGTGTGCCATGGATCATCGGCGCAAAGAAAGGCTTGCCAGGATTCAACCAGCTTTACCTGCTTAACGAGGCGCAGATAACACGCAAGTTACAGGTGTCGCGGACTACGACTGATCCCGCCACGGCGACATATTTTACTAATCAAATGTATGACATGGGCATCAGCAACAGCTTGGGAATTTCGTTTTGGAACTCTTACACCACAACTTATCCCCGCCCTGTTAAAATCTTCGTCACGGACCTACTGAACATATATTTGACAAATTCAATATTGCCTGTTGGTTTCACCAATTTGACCCTTGGTTATCCCGCTGATGGTCATGCCGGTGGTTTTGTGGTCAATTCGTGGCCCGGTTCACAATGGAATAGCGGCCCACCCACTGCCGCGCTTAAGAACACAGGTTCCTTTTTTGGTGCTAGTTGGTCATTCAGCTATTTGAACGACTCGGTTTGCCGTTTCACTGCGGGGAGTGGAATGGGATTTGATCCCTCGCCAAATCCGGCATGGGATCCTAGTCCGCTTTTGCCGCACCTGCCGCAGATTGGGTTGATGATCACAAATTATTTGCAGGCTTTTATTCTGGATGGCAACAACGTGATTGACTATGTCCAGTTACGCGATCCAATCAGTAACGGCAATTTAAATCAGGCATTGGCCGACCCGGATTTCCCCGACCCATACATGCCGAACACATATTGGCAATGGAGCACCAACAACTATGTTACGAGCAACCCGCTTTCCGCATATTGGGGAGTGATGAACCAATTGAATGTTTCTCTCCACCCAAATCTTGCCCCGGCGAGTTCATGGGTCAGGCCTCCTGGCATGCCAGGCTCGCTCTCTTCAGCTACGCCGGGCGCAGCCGAGGCGGCGTTCTTTGGTGGACTTTGGAATCCCACATTTCAGTTCGAGGGTAAAAACTACACCGTCACTCAGTTGACCATACAAGCTCCCTACACGCCCACGCGGACAGTTTTCTCGTCTTTCCTGCTGCAAGCTAATGATCCGCTCATTCACTACATGGCCAGCGATCTAAATTCCCAATATGGCGCAGAAGCTGTTTGGGCCAATAAAGCGCAATGGCAAAATGGTGTTTGGAATAAAATAAATGACTCGCACCAGCAGCCAATACCACAGCCGCCCTCAAACCCAGTTGGTGGCCGTTATCAGCCGTGGATGCAAAAGGGGCAAATGGACGGAATTGCACACGTCTTCGGGGTGACAAATAATTATGCCGTTAAAGACCCGCTTGCGCGATTTTCGGATGACTGGAATTTCCCGACGAATGCATATCCAACCGTGGGCTGGCTGGGACGAGTGCATCGCGGCACGCCGTGGCAGACTGTGTATCTCAAGGATGCTGACTTGCCGCGTCCCTTCCTCAACCCAGATCGTTCTACCAATTTCGTCGGCATCAACACTTGGGCGAACTGGACCGGTGACTTGCTCCCTTATTCGACTGCTCCCTATGCCCAATTCTATGATGCCGCGAATGCTTCACCGGTGCAGGACCGGCTGCTGTTTGACATTTTCACCACTCGCTTCAACGACAATGCCGTGCGCGGCACGCTGCCGGTCAACCAAACGCATCTTGCGTCATGGTCGGCGTTATTTGCTGGCATGGTTGCGTTGACAAACAACTCTCCTACCGCATTGTTTAACACGGTTTTTACAAACACCTATCGTATCATTGATCCCGCCGGCCTGGATGCGGTGAATTCGCCGTTGTGGCAACTGGTTAACGGCACTAACGGCATCAACGCAGCGCGCGCAAACACGAATATTTTTCCGTTCCAATCCTTCACCCATGTTGGCGATATTTTGGCGACGCCAGCGCTTACAAAATTTTCTCCATTCCTCAACCTCGGCAGCACGCAGATTGGTTACCAGCAAATGAATTACGGCATTCGAGACGAGCTGTATGAATGGCTGCCGCAGCAGATGATGGGGCTGGTGCGCCTCGGCGAGCCACGCTTTGTGTTATACTGCTACGGTCAGGCGCTGCGCCCGGCTCCGGGCGGCGAAGTGCTGGGCGGGCCGTTTTACCAGTTGATCACCAATTATCAGGTCGTGGCCGAGAGCGCCGTGCGCGCGGTCATTCGCGTGGAGAACGCGAACACGTCCAAGCCGCACGCCGTGGTGGAAAGCTACAACGTGCTGCCACCAAACTAAACAAACGGATGGGTGGATTATTGGATTGATGGAAGAATGGATTGGTGGATGGCAATTGCGGCGGAGCGCGGGTCTGTGACCCGCAGCGGCTTGAATCGCCGAGAGACGTGCTGCGGCTCACAGAGCCGCGCGCCGAAAAAGCGGCGGAGGGCCGCCGCACTCCAAGACGCTGCGCGCGGCACGATTATCAGCGCCGGCGCGAAGCGTCTTGGAGTGCGCCAGTCCTCTGGCGCTTGGTTCGAGACGGCGGTTGAGATGGAACTGGCAAGCGGCTTGGACGGTGGATTGGCGGGAGCGCGGGCTTCAGCCCGCTTCACGGTGGCAGTGCCGGTGAGGTTCGCGAGAGTTTGGCGGTGCGGTGGTTGAAGCGGCGTGAACGCCGCGCGCCCGGAGCGTGGCTGTGTCCGCAGCTATGAGTCAATGAATGGATGGATTGGTGCCGTAGGACAGGCGTCGCGCCTGTCCTACGCGCGAGATGCGCGCGAATTTGGCGCTTGGTTCGCGACGGCGGTTGAGATGGAACTGGCAAGCGGCTTGGACGGTGGATTGGCGGGAGCGCGGGCTTCAGCCCGCTTCACGGTGGCAGTGCCGGTGAGGTTCGAGAGAGTTTGGCGATGCGGTGGTTGAAGCGGCGAGAAAAATTTAAGTTGTAATAAAGTTATGAAACGCAGTCATGTAGTTTTGATCTTGTGCCTGCTGGCGGCGGCGGGTGTGTGGTTGTTTTGGCAGCACGGCAGCCGGCTGGCACCGGATGCCACCTTGAACAAAAGTTCCGCCAACGCTTCCGGCAACGGTTCTGCCGCCGCGAAAAATGCCGGCACCAACGGCGACGGGGGCGTCGCCGCCACTAAGGCCGCCGCCACGACCCTGCCCACGCTGAACACGAACAAGCTCGCGTTCCGCCTGGCCAACACCACCAATTCCATCCGCCAGCTTGAAACCGCGCCGCACGCGATCCTGCTGGCGAACGCGTTCATTGACACGGACCGGCCGCTTGATCTGAAGATTCCCGCGCATTTGAAATCCGCCGGCGATCCGGGCGCTTACATCGTGCAGGCCCGCAGCGCGGTGGACGCGCGTTTCCGCGCGGCGCTGGCGCAGGTGGAGGCGCAAATTGTTTCCTACATTCCGAACAACGCGTATCTTGTCCGCGTGACGGCGGGCGGCGCGGGCGCGTTGCAGACCAGTCCGCTGGTGCAGGCGGTGCTGCCTTACGAGCCTTATTACAAGCTGCAATCGTCGCTGCTCGGCATCGCCGTTGGGCAGCAGGCGCTGCCGCCCGGCACGGCGCTGAACTTGGGAATGTTCGCGGCGGACGCGGCGACGGCGGAGCAGGGGATTGAAAAGCTCGGCGCAAAAATCATCGGGCGCGACCGCTCGGCGTTCGGCCCGGTGCTGCGCGTGCTGGCCCCGGCGGACTGGACTTTGCTGGCGCAGTCGCCGCTGGTGCAATTCATCGAACCGGCGCACGCGCGGGTGCAGGCAAATGATTTGGCGCGCGTGACGGCGGGCATCACGCCGGACACGTTGGTGGGCATCACGAACAACTATCTCGGCCTCACTGGCAAGAACGTGCTGGTGGCGGTGGATGACACGGGCATTGACGCGACACATCCGGATTTGTTGTCGCGCGTGCTGGGGTTGAACCTGATTGATTTGGTGGATACGAACGGTCACGGCACGCACGTCGCGGGCATCATCGCGAGCAGCGGTGTGAACAGCATGAAACCGCCCGGTCCGACGGATGTCGGCGCGAATGCGCAAGGCTCCATCACCAACGCGGATTTTCGCGGGAAAGCGCCGGAGGCCACGCTGTTTTCCCTCAACCAAGGCTATTCCGATTACCTCTTGCAGACGACGGCGGCGTTCACCAACGCGCTCATCTCGAACAACAGTTGGACTTACGGCACGGCAGAGTATGATCTGGCGGCGGCGAGCTACGACGCGGCGACGCGCGACGCAATGCCGGGCACGACCGGTTCGCAGCCGGTGCTGTTTGTGTTCGCGGCGGGCAACAGCGGCGGCGGCAACAGCAGCGGCGCGCAGGGCAGCGGCGACACGATCCTTTCGCCGGGCACGGCCAAGAACGTCATCACGGTGGGCGCGCTGGAGCAGTTGCGCAACATCACCAACATCGTGACGGATGCGAAGAGCAACAAGAGCGCGTTCTGGCAGCCGCACACGGACTCCGCCTCGCAGGTGGCGTGGGATTCCTCGCGGGGCAACGTGGGCATTGGCACGGAAGGCAGTTTCGGCCGGTTCAAGCCCGACGTGGTTTCGCCGGGAAATTTCGTGGTGTCCACGCGCTCCAGCCAGTGGGCCACGAACACCTACTACAACCAGACGAATGTTTTGGGAACGGACTATCCTTTCCAACTCGTGGACACCAACGGGAGCGGGCTGGTGTATTACAACGTGGCGATTCCGCCGAATGCGGTCGGCGTGACTATCTCCATCTCACCGAACCGGCTTTCCCCGAATCCGTTCCCGACCAACCTGCCGATCTATGCGCGGCAGGCCAGTTTTCCGACGACGAACAGCGGCGGTTACGACATTTTGACCTGGAAGAACGGGCTGGCCATTCCGCCGGACAGCGGTCCTCCCATCACGGACATTCAGGCCATCCAGGGCAACGGATTTTCCTTTGCCGTGGGCAACACCAACAACTATCCCATTAATTATGATCTGTCGGTGCGGATTTTCACGACGAACAATCTGGGGGATCTGGAGATCGTGCTGATGGGCATGAACGAGAAGCTTGCGCCTTACTACCGCTACGAATCCGGCACGAGCATGGCGGCGGCGGACGTGTCCGGCGTGCTGGCGTTGATCCAGGATTATTTCACCAACCAGCTTAGTCTCACGCCCAGCCCGGCGCTGATGAAGGCGCTCCTCATCAATGGCTGCCGGTCCGTCGGCAATTACGGACTCGCCATCACCAATGGCATTAATTTTCAAGGCTGGGGCCTGGACAACATTCAGAGCTGCGTGCCGACGGGCGGATTGACCCATGCGGTGGGCGTGCTCGGCTCAAGTTATTTCGTGGACCAAAACCCGACCAGCGGGCTGGCCACCGGCGACCGTCACACGTATATCATGACGATGAACCCCGATCCCAACACGTTTGGTCAGTATCTTCCTTTGCAGGCCACGCTGGTGTGGACCGACCCGCCCGGCGATCCCGCCGCCGCCATCAAGCTGGTCAACAACCTCGATCTCATCATCACCAACCTCGACACGGGCGAGGTCTATCTGGGCAACGACATTTCGCCGGACATCGGCTACAATGAGCCGTGGGACACCAACACGCCGCCGCGTTTTGACACGGTCAACAACGTGGAAAACATTTTGCTCCCGCCGCTGCTCGCGGGCAGTTATTCCGTGACCGTGCTGGGTCGCGCCGTCAACGTCAACGCCGTCACCGCGCAACTGCTTGACCCGGTGACGGGACTTTATGCGCCGAACGTCGTGCAGGATTACGCGCTGGTGATTTCCGTCGGCGAAGGTGAAGTGACGAATGCCTTCACCGTGGCCGCCCCGACCATCAGCGAGAATCCAACCGGCGACCAGAACATCACGGTGGTGACGACGACGAACTCGCCGCTGTTCAACCAGTTTGTCGGCGCAAGTTCGCCGCTGCTCGGCACGGGCACTTTGCCGCTTGGCACCAACACCGTCTGGGGACCGAACGGCGTGGTGACGATCGGCCAGACGAACCAATGGCATTTCTACATCGTGACGAACACCGGGCCGCGCGCGGATTACACCAACGCGGCGTTCATCACGTTCGACGCCGTCACGCTTTCGATTCCGCGCATGGGTGTTTATGAGACCACCGTGGGCAACGCCACGCGCACCGAGGCGGACATTGATTTGTATGTGACGCAGGATTCATCCCTCACGAACCTGAGTCCGGTAACGATTTCCAACTGCCTTTTCGCAGTGGGCAACAGCGGCGCTTCCCTGGGCCAGGGCGGCACGGAATTCGTCTTCTTCACCAACTCCGCGCCAGGCCAGGTTTATTACGTCGGCGTGAAATCCGAGGACCGGATGGGGTCGGAATACGCATTCATGCCGATCTTCACAGACATTCCGTTCAGCCAGTTGGACCAGAACGGCAACCAGGTCGTCCACGGCCTGCTGCTGCCGGAAAACATTCCCGACGGTAACAACGCGCATCCGGGCGTGACGAATGTGTTCGCCCTCGCGATCCTGCCGATGATCGTGGAAAAAGTGACCGTGACGAACCTGAACGAACACCAGAACTTCGGAGACCTGTTCGGCTCGCTCACCTTCAGCAGCAAACATGTGGTGTTGAACAACCATGACGGCTTTGGCAACACCTACGGCACTTTGCCGCGCGTTTATGACGACAGCCGCAACCCCGCGCTGGGCACGACGAAAACCGACGGTCCCGGCACCCTCGTGGATTTCCGCGCCAAGTCCGCGCTCGGGCCGTGGATCTTGACCGAGATGGACAACTCGCTGACCATGACCGGGCAAATCACCCGGTTCGATCTCGTCATCCAGCCGCATCGCAACTTGAAGCAACCGGGCGTGATCGTGAGCGTGCCGCCGGGCGGCTGGTTCATAGATTATGTGGACGTGGGGGCGGGCTACACGAACCTGACGTTTTACGCGACCAACGTCACGACGGTGGTGGCTGCGCCGCCGATCCAGATGTATGAGAAGTTGAACAACGATCCGACGCTGACGGATTACGATCAGGAAGCCACCTTGACCAATGGCCTGCCGCCGGGCAATTCCATTTCCATCGGGCCGCCGCTGGCGCAGGGCCGGTATTTCATCGGTCTCTACAATCCGAACACCACCACGGCGCAGAATGTTTTCCTCAGTGCCACGCTGGGCATTGACGCGTCCGTGAATGATGTATTCAACTACAGCGCCGGTTCGGGCCAAACGCTGGCCGATGACGCCGTCACGCCGGTGCCGCCGCTGCCCAGCCTGGGCGCACCCGGTTCCTACATTTTTGTGGCCCCCACGCAACTGGTCGCGTCGGTGAATGTCGGACTGGTGGTGCAGTCGCCGCGCATCTCGGATTACACGTTCACGCTGGTCAGCCCGACCGGCCAGCGCGTGTTGCTGATGGAAAACCGCGGCGCGGGCGACACTAACGGCGCGGGATTGGTGTTTGTCTATACCAACGTCCTGAATTCCACCGCCACCGGCGGCGCGGCGGCCAACACCAATTATCTGGCGGTTGACCCGCGCGGTGGAACGGTGCCGATCACTTATAACTTCTACACGGTGCCGGATGAAATGACGGTGTATCAAGGAACCAATAACTTCGGCCCAGGCAATCTCCTTTTTGATACGGGCTTCACCAACAATTTGTCCGGGCCGGTGACCATCAATGTTATCTATCCGGCGGGCATCAACGCCATCACCATCATCATGAACCAGTTTGGCAATCCGTTTGCCACGTTTGGCGACGCCTGGATTTACACTGCGGGCGCAGCCGTCACGAACTACGAATATCTGGTGTTCACAGACAACACCAACCTGGCCACGGTGCCGATCAAGTTTGCGCCGCCGCCTTACAACTTCACGGGCCTGTCCAGCAACTATGCGTTGAGTGATTTTAATCAGGTGACGAATGGCGACTATCTCGCGCCCACCAACATCTATGACGCGTTCGGCGGCTGGACCGTGCCGACGAATCTCGTGACTTACTCCACGATTGTCACCAATGGCCAGTTTGCCGTGGTCACCAACGTGGTCAATCTGACTAACAACCTTGTCAGCGTCGTCACTGATCCGTCCAGTTCCCTTACCGGCGACGCCGGCAACAGCAACTATCTGGCCCTGGCCAACGGCACCATCACGCGTTCGATTGCCACCGTCAAAGGCAGGATTTACAACGCGACATTCTGGTATCGCGGCCCCGGCATCGAAAGCTGGTGGCGCGGCGAGGGCAACGCCAGCGACAGTTCTGATCCGGAAAACAACGGCAACAACGGCACGCTGATCGGGCGCTTCAATTTCCCGGCGGGTGAAGTCGGCCAGGCCTTCCAATTTGAGGACCAGGGCGACACCTATCAGTTCGCCGGCACGAATACTTACGTGCAGGTTCCGGCCTCCGCTTCGCTGAACGTGGGTGCGGGCGGCGGTTTCACCATTGAAGGCTGGATAAATCCGACCAACCTCGCGCGACCGCAGCCGCTCGTCGAGTGGCTGGCGCGCGTGCCCACCAACACGGCGGTGACGAACATCACCATCGTGCAAGGCCCGGTGCTGGATCCCGCCACGGGACATTATTATTATCTGCTTAGTCCGACGAACTGGGGGGCTGCGGAATATTGGGCGGTCCAGCTTGGCGGGCATTTGGTGACGCTGGAAACAGCCAACGAAGGACAGTGGGTTTATGACACGTTCACCGCCTATGCCACGCTCAACCGGAATTTGTGGACGGGCCTGAGTGACCGGTCGCGACCGGGAACTTTCGTTTGGTCGAGCGGTTCGGCCAATGTGCCCTACACGAACTGGATGGCCGGCCAGCCGACGAATTGCAGCGGCGCGGATCACTTCGTCGCCATCCTGGGGCCGACCAATGCCTATCCGGGCCTGTGGAAATTATACAGCAATCTGGGCCAGACCTGTGGTGAGACCAACCAGATGTTCGGCGTCGTGGAAGTGAATGAAATTCCAACGAATGGCGTGCAGTTCTGGATTTCCGGCACCAATGGAACACCCGGAGATGCCAATATCCTGCAAGGCTGTTTATACGCGAACATCGTGGATACGAATTATGTGTCGCATCAAATCTTCTCCGCCGCCGGCCTGCTCCAGAGCAACGTCTATCAGCACGTGGCGGTGACTTACAACACCAATTCGGGCATCGCCGCGCTGTATCTCAACGGCACTAATGTCGCCACCACCAACCTGGGCGTGTTCATGCCCAAGACCGATGGCGACGTGCTGATCGGCTGGGACATGAGCCGCTACACGAATAATTACTACGGCGGCAAGATGGATGAAATGAGCGTCTATTCACGCGCGATGTCGCACGCGGAAATTTCCGCCATCTATCAGGTCACGGCCTCGGCCAACAACGGGCTTACTGGCAAGTTCGATCCCACCATCACGCCCGCCGTCGGCCTGGCTGAGGCGCTCGTTACGTTCGGCGCGAGCAGCAACGTCATTTTTGGCGTGAACGACCGATGGTCGGTGAACAGCTTCACCTTCACGGCCGAGTCCAATTCGATGCCACTGACCATCTCCGGCATGGAACCGGGCATCCTGTTGGATTCCTTCGCGATTTCCGAAGCGCCGTTGACGAATCTCTATTATTTCCCGGAGCAGGCGCTGGAATCGCTTAACGGCAATTCCGCCTACGGCTATTGGACGATGCAAGTGTGGGACAATCGCGTCGGGGCGTATCTCACCAACGTGGCTCAACTGATCAACTGGCAGTTGTCGTTCGTGCTCGATTCCAACGCGGTCGTGTCCGCCTCGCTGCCGCCGCAAACGCCGGTCACGACGACGGTGCCGGCGGGCCAGTTTGTTTATTACTCGGTGACGGTGCCGGAGTGGGCGCATTTCGCGACGAACATTCTCGTCTCCTCCAGCCTGCCGGTGAACTTGTGGTTCAACCAGACCAATCCGCCGACCGGGGCCAATCCGAATGATTTCAGCCAGTTAAACAATGTCACCAGCGGCAATGGCTTCCCGACGCTTGGGATCAACGCGCCGCTTCCACCGGGTCCGCCACTGTTGCCATTGATTCCTGGCTCGACTTACTATCTTGGCGTCAAAAACAACGGCACCCACTCGGCCACGGTGACATTGGAAGTGGATTACGACATCGTCGCGCTGACCAATGGCGTGCCGTTCACGAGCGTCCTGAACACGAACGAATATAAGACGGTTCGCTACTTCCAGTTCGACGTGAGTTCGAACGCCTATGAGGCGACCTTCGAGCTTTTGAAATTGAGCGGCAACGCCGACTTGGTGCTGCAAAAAGGCGTGCCGCTGCCGACCTTGGCGGGCGCCGACTATGGCAGTTTCAACGTGAACAAGCTGGACGAAAATCTTTACGTCCTCACGAATTCGGAGCCGGTGAAGTTGTCCGCCGGGCGCTGGTATCTCGGCGTGTTCAAGCGGGACAGCGGCCTGATTACCAACAGTGTTCTGGTGAAGGAACTGGACTTGACCAACGGCGTGCCGGCGGTCATTGATCTGGCCAACGGTGTGCCGTTCAACTTCACCGCCGGACCGGGTGCGGCGCTGACGAATTTTTTCCGCTTCCACGCGACGAATGGCATCGTGAGCGGGACGAATGTTTATCTCCAAGGCCTGCGCTTTGAGCTTTACAACCTAAGCGGCTGCGCTGATCTGACGGTGCAGACCAACGCGTTCCCGCTGGCTCCGCCCTTCTTTCAATCCAGCCAAAACTCCGGACGCGAACCGGAGCTGATCTTCATCGGCACGAACAGTGTGCTGACCAATCTTGCCGCCGACTGGTATCTCGGCGTGCCGAACAAGGAGGTTACCAACATCAATTTCACCATCATCGCGGAAATTGTGACTAATCTCTACTTCCCGGCATTCCCCGACGCGCAGGGCGCGGGCCGCAGTGCCCAGGGCGGTCGTTACGGCGATGTCTATCATGTCACGACCACCAGCGATTCCGGTCCCGGCTCGCTGCGCGCCGCCGTCAACGCCACAAACCGCACGGTGGTCTTCGACATTGCCGGCACCATCACGCTGGCGTCGCCGCTGATCATCGCTAATTCGTATTTGACCATCGCCGGCCAAAGTTCGCCCGGCGGCGGCATCACCGTGGCGGGCGACATGACCACCGTGCAGTCCGCGCATGACGTGATCATCCGTGACGTGCGGTTCCGACCAGGCAACGTAGTAGCAAATGCAAACACCAACGGGCTGAATATTGATGGCAGTTTCGAAAACCCGCCGGGGAGGCTTGGCGGTGTGTATTCTGCCGGTCAAACCTTTGGTGGCTGGACGGTTGTTTCCGGCGATGTGAATGACGTGCTGGCTGCGGGATGGCAGCCGGCCGATGGCACCACCTCGTTGGACCTGAATGGGAATACTACCGGAGTTATTTCGAGGAATGTGCCAACGGTGCCGGGGCAGGCATATAACTTGAGGTTTGCCTATGCCGGGAATTATGGCGGCGGTCCCAATCCTAAGACCATGCAGGTGAGCTGGGGTGGTAAGGTGATCGGCATGGTGTCATTTGATACAACGGGGCATTCTGCCGCTAATATGGGTTGGGTTTACACCAATTTGACGGTCGTAGGGACCGGCAATGATGTGCTGCAATTTGCCAGCACGGTCAGCTCTCAATTCGGGCCAACGCTGGACGCGGTAAGTCTGATCCCAATCGTGGCGACCAATGCCTACCCGGGTGATTCCTTGCAGTTTCTGAATGCTTCCAACGTCATCGCCGACCACATCTCCGCCTCGTGGAGTTCGAACAACTTGGTGTCGGTGTTGAATTCCTCAAACGTTACGGTGCAATGGTCCATCATGGCCGACGGATACTACGACACCAACAACCCGCACGGCCTTGGCTCGCTGCTGCGCCAAGGCGGCGGCACGTTGAGCTTCCATCACAACCTATACGCAGACAATTACAGCGGTAGTCCGCGCCTGGGCGACAATCTCACGTTGGATTTCGTCAACAACGTCATTTACAATTGGGGCATCCGCTCCGGCCTGACCGGCGGCACCAACGACTTTGATTACAGCGTCACCGGCTGCACCAACGAGTTGAACTATGTCTGCAACTATCTCATCGCCGGGCCTGACACGGCGAAGTTTGCACCCAACAATTATAACATCACCAACATCGCATTCTTCGGCGGCGTGACCAACAGCTCGGCGGCCAACTGGATTTTCCAGACCAACAATTTCATGGACAGCGATACCAACCGGGTGCTGAACGGCGCGAACACAAGTTGGGGCATGTTCACCAACCACTACACGCGGTTTGACCGGGCGTTCCCCACGCCGCCCGTGCCGACGGACGAGGCGTTCATTGCCTACGAACGCGTGCTGGATTTCGCCGGCGTTAATCTTACGCAGCGCGACGCCTTGGATACGAATATCGTTACCAAGGTTCGCTACCAGACCAATCTGCCATTTGCATCAACGTCGGCGTCCGGTTTGGTTGCGTGGTGGAAAGCAGAGAACAACTATCTCGATAGTGTCGGCGCGAATCATGGAGCGCCGGTGAATGGGGCTGGGTTTACACTCGGAGAAGTCGGCACGGCTTTTAACTTTAACGGGGTTAACCAGTATGTTTTGGCGCAGGCGACTCCTTCGCTGGACGTTGGTTTGGGCAGTGGTTTTACCATCGAAGGGTGGGTGAACCCGACAAGCTTGGTTGGAATGCGCCCGGTCACGGAATTTGAGAGAGTGCTTGGAACCGCAAACAATGCCAACGTGGCCTGTGATTTTTATGTTTCCCTCACCGGCAACCCCGGGATGCTGTATGCCAATATCGTGGATACAGGCGTAACTTATCATTCATTTAATTCTCCGGCGGGAACAGTGACGACCGGTGTGTGGCAGCACATTGCCCTGACTTACAACAAGGCAACTGGTTCGGGAACGCTCTATCGGAATGGAATAGTTGTCGCCCAGCAAAACCTCGGCAGCTTCATTCCGCAGACCAGCTTCACCAATTTCCTCATTGGTGCCCGAACAACGTATGGTTCAGCCGCCAGCCCGTCGGATATATATGCGGGTGCCATTGATGAGTTGAGTGTTTATAATCGCGCGCTTTCTACGAGTGAGATTGCCGCCATCTACGCCGCCGGCACTGCTGGAAAATTTGCGCAGACGCCCAGTCCTTTGACCTTCCTGGACACCGATCAAGACGGTATCCCCGATTTCTGGGAGGATACGTTCACCACCAATCTGGTGTTCACGCCCAGCAATAACAATGACCGCGATGGAAATGGCTACACCGACCTCGAAGAATACAACAACTGGCTGGCTGTGCCACACGCCCTCACCACCGTCACCAATCCCGTCGGTGTGGACCTGTATCAGATTTGCGGCCAATCGGGTCATCTGACATTCATGGTCACCAATGGCGTCCACGGTCTGGTGTATCTTACCAATGTTTGGGGTTCCGTGACGAATATCGGCACCTACAGCAACAGCTTCGCCATCTTTACCCCGACTAACAATGCACCGACCAACTACTTTGGCTACGCAGCCTTCGATTTCTATGTGACCAACCGGGACACCGCCGCCTACTTTGGCCCGGTGACGGTAAGTGTCGTGGTCAGCGCCGTGCCCATACTTACCAATCCGCCGTTGAACGTCATTGAAATGACCAACGGGGTGCCTTACACAAACTTCTGCAATACCGCCGGCTCGGACTCCTATCACGTATATGTGCCTGCCAATGCCTATGGCGCGCTGTTTGAGCTGGACAATCGCAGCGGGCCGATGGCGCTTGTTGTCCGCTACGGACTGCCGTTGCCGTCGTTGTCCAGTTACGATTACTACACCAACGCCCCGGTTCCGCCCGCGAATGAACAAATCGCGGTGTTGACGAATTCTACACCTGTCGCACTCGCCCCCGGCGACTGGTATTTTGCGGCTGTCAACATTTCCGGCTCCAGCGCCTGCTTGAGCTACTCTGCCAAAGTCACCTTGCTGGCGAGCCTCGTGCCGCCGCAGTTCCTCTTCCCGACGAACACCACGACGAACAGCATCCTGGAAACCGTGGCGACCACGATCAGTTGCCTGGCGACGGATCTGGACACGCCGCCGCTGCCGCTGTCGTTTGCGATTGTGAACGGGCCGGCGGGATTGACCATAACGAACGGCTTGATTTACTGGACGCCCAGCGAGGCGCAAGGACCGTCCACCAACTCGGTTTTGGTAAGCGTGTCGAACGGGGCGTTCAGCGTCACGAATCGCTTTACGATCAACGTGCTGGAGTCCAACCTGCCACCGAGGTTTGTGTGGACGAACATTCCGAACCAAGTTCTCATCGTGCCCGGCGTGCTGGTGCTGACTAACTCGGCGATTGATTCGGATATTCCGGTCAATCCGCTGACTTATACCTTGCTCACGGCGCCGGCAAACGCAGCCATCAGCACCAATGGGGTCATTATCTGGGCGTCAACCAACGGCGTGGCGGGTTCAAATTATCTGTTCACCACCGTCGTCACGGACACGAATCCGTGGGCCGTCAACCAGAAGTCGTTCAGCATTACGAATGCCTTCAGCGTCTATGTCGTGCCGGGCCTGCCGCCCGGGCCGCAGACCAATGTCATCAATTCCAACAGCATCACTTGGTTCGCCGTCGTGGTGCCGACGAATGCGATTTACGCGACTAATATCCTTCTCTTCGCCACGCTGCCGGTGAATATCTGGTTCAGCACGAATGTGCCGCCAACTAACAACTATGAGTTGATGGCCAACCGCACCAATGGCATCAGCGTGTTGAGCACCAACCTGGCGACGGCACCCACCAACATCGTGCCGGGCGGAATCTATTTCCTCGGCGTGCAAAACCTGAACAGTCTGTCGGTGACTGGCGCGATTGAAGTGGATTTCGCGCTGGCCTACCCGCTGACTTTGCCGGCGATTCCCGATCAGGTTGTCACTGCCGGGGACACGCTCGTCGTGACCAACACGGCCACCGACTCGAATGCGGGCGCGACGCTGGTCTATAACTTGTCCGGTTCTGGTGCGTCCGCTGGCGGCACTATCAACGCCAACGGCATCATCACCTGGACCACGACGACGAACATTGCCCCGACCAATGTGGTCTTCACCACCATTGTCACCGACACCACCGCCGGCGTGAGCGCGACGAACACATTCAACGTGATTGTGCTGCCCGGTTTGATTGACGACAACCCGCAGACCAATATCGTCGTGGCCAACAGCATCAAATGGTTTACCGTCAAGGTGCCGGTCAATGCGGATTTCGCCACCAACTATCTGCTGTTCGCCACCGCGCCGGTGAATTTCTGGTTCAGCACGAACGTGCCGCCGTCCATCACCAGCGCCGCCGACGTCGAGTTCCTGCACAATTCCACCGGCGGTTTGCGGGTGATGGACACCGTCTCCGCGCCGCGGCTCGTGCCCGGCTCGCGGTATTTCCTCGGCGTGCAAAACACCAACAGCTTCGCGGTGACCGACGCGGTCAAGGTGAAGTTCCACCTGCTGACGCTGACGACGAGCTTCAGCATCTTCAGCATCACGCAAACCAACTTTGCTGGATCGAACGGCTTCCTTGTCGCCTGGTTCGCGCCGACTAATACACAGTTCCACCTGCAATGGACGCCCGCGCTCGTGCCGCCGAACTGGAATAATTTCAACGGCGTCATCAGTTTCGCGTCGTTCATCACGGCGACGAACAGCAAGTTCCAATACTTTGACGACGGCTCGCAGACCGGCGGGTTTGGCCCGACGCGGTTTTATCGTCTGCTGCTGTTGAATTCGCCGACGAACACGCCGCCATTCTTTTTGAACGCGCCGGGCATGCTGAATGCCAGCCCGCTCATCCCGTTTGTGTTTACCAACTCGGCGAAGGACTGGGATGTGCCGGCGCAGACCTTGACTTATGCCGTCACCAACAGCCTGATTGGCACCAACCTCGTGACCATCAACCCGGCCGGCGTCATTACCTGGACGCCGACGGCCGCGCAGAATGGCATGACGAACCTTATCACCACCGCCGTCACCGACAGCGGCGTGCCGGCGCAGAGCGTGACCAATAGTTTTACCATTGTGGTCGTGGCGGCACCGCCCGCCTTCAGCAGCATCACCGCCGGCACTAATGGCGTGACGTTCAGGTGGACGGCACTGACCAACGAGCAGTTCCAGGTGCAATGGACCACCAATCTGGTGCCCATCAACTGGCATTTGTTCCCGAACATCATCACCTCGGTCACCGGCAACTTCAGTTTCACGGACACCAACACGCCGCTGCTGTTGATGAAATTCTACCAGTTGATTTTGCTGCCATAGAAGATTTCAAAAGTTTCCGGCAACTCCGGCTTTGCTTTCCGCGCGGCTTGGCGTAGTTTCCATCTTTCGGTGGAAAGAGAAATTCGCAACATGAGCAAAGAGTTCATCAAGATCGGCGGCGCGCGGGAGCACAACCTCAAAAACCTCACGCTGCAAATTCCGCGCGACAAGCTGGTGGTGGTCACCGGCTTGAGCGGCAGCGGCAAGTCGTCGCTCGCTTTCGACACGATTTACGCCGAGGGCCAGCGCAAATACGTCGAAAGCCTTTCCGCCTACGCGCGCCAGTTCCTGGATCAGTTGCAAAAGCCGGACGTGGACTTCATCGAAGGCTTGTCGCCGGCGATCGCGATCGAGCAGCGTAGTTCCGGCAGCAGCCCGCGCTCGATCATCGCCACCACGACGGAGATTTACGACTATCTGCGCCTGCTTTACGCGCACATCGGCCACGCGCACTGCCCGGAAACCGGCGTGCCGATTTCCACGCAAAGCACCAGCGACATCGTGGATAAAATTCTCGCCCTGCCGCCGAAAACGAAAGTCATGCTGCTCGCGCCGGTTGTGCGCCGGCAGAAAGGCGAGTTCCGCGATGTGTTCGAGCGCCTCGGTCGCGAGGGCTTCGTGCGCGTCCGCGTGGATGGCGAGATTGCCGAGCTTGGCGAAAACATCGCGCGAATCAAGCTCGACAAAAAGAAATTCCACAACATCGAAGCGGTGGTTGACCGCCTCGTAATTGACGAAAAAATCCGCGTCCGCCTTGGCGACTCGATGCAGACCGCGCTGCGTCTCGGCGAAGGTGTGATGTTCGCGCTGCATCAGTTGCCCGATGGCGACGCCACCAAATGGGTCGAAACGCTCCACTCGAACAAGATGTGCTCGCCCGCGACCGGCAAAAGCTACGATCCGCCGACGCCGAAACATTTTTCGTTCAACGCGCCCGCCGGTGCCTGCCCGGTCTGTCACGGCCTCGGCCAGAAAATGGTTTTCGACGAAGCCCTCGTCGTGCCCGATCCCGAACTGCCGCTGGATGGTGCCATCCAACCGTGGCGGCGCGCGGGCAAACGACTGATCATTTATTACAAGGCCATGCTGCGTTCCGTGGCGGCGCATTTCAATGTCAGCACCGAGACGCCTTACAAGGATTTGCCGGAGGATTTCAAGAAAGTTCTCCTCAACGGCTCGGGCGAGGACGAGATTGAATTCAAATTCTGGCGCGCGGGCAAAGTCAGTTCCATCACGCGTCCGTTTGAAGGCATTCTGCCAAACCTCGAACGGCTGGCGACCGACAGCGAGAGCGAATTCATCCGCAACCGGCTCAAGGCATACATGGCCCCGGAGTTTTGCGACGCGTGCAAGGGCAAACGGCTCAAGCCGGAAATCCTGGCGGTAACTTTGGGCGCGGGTCACGATGTAGGACAGGCGTCGCGTCTGTCTCCATCTTCATCCCTTCCCAAAAAAATTAGAGGCAGGCGCGACGCCTGCCCTACAATCCCCGGGCTGTCCATCATGGACGCTTGCGCGCTTTCGGTAGAGAAAGCGGATGAGTTTTTTGCCGCGCTCAAGCTGACGGAATTTGAGCAAAAGATTGCCGCCGAAGTCATCAAGGAAATCCGCGCGCGGTTGGGCTTCCTGAAAAACGTCGGCCTTGGCTATCTGACGCTGGACCGTGAGAGCGGCACGTTGAGCGGCGGCGAGGCCCAGCGCATCCGGCTCGCCACTCAAATCGGCGCGGCGCTGGTCGGCGTGCTCTACGTCTTGGACGAACCGAGCATTGGCCTGCATCAGCGGGACAACGACCGTCTGCTCGCCACGCTGAAAGGACTGCGCGATTTGGGCAACACGGTGCTGGTGGTCGAGCATGATGCGGACACGATTCGCGCGGCGGATTACATTTTGGATCTTGGTCCGGGCGCGGGCGTCCACGGTGGCGAACTGGTGGCGGCGGGCACGCTGCCGGAAATTCTGGCGGCAAAAAAATCGCTGACCGGCCAGTATTTGACGGGCGATCTGGCCATTCCGGTTCCCAAAAAACGAATTCAGCCAACGGAGGAAAAGGGCTGGCTCGAAATCATCGGCGCGACGGAAAACAATTTGCAGGACATTGACGTGCGGATTCCACTCGGCACTTTCACCTGCGTCACCGGCGTGAGCGGCTCCGGCAAGAGCACGCTGGTGAGCGACATTTTGCAGCGGGCGCTGTTCCGCAAGTATTACGGCTCAAAGGAACGGCCCGGCGAACACAAGGCGCTGAAAGGGTTTGAAGGTCTGGACAAAGTCATCGTCATTGACCAGTCGCCGATTGGCCGCACGCCACGCAGCAATCCGGCGACTTATACCGGCATGTTCAATCACATCCGCGATTTGTTCGCCAAACTGCCGGCGGCAAAAGTGCGCGGCTACGAACCGGGTCGGTTCAGCTTCAACGTCAAGGGCGGGCGCTGCGAAAAATGCGAGGGCGACGGCGTGCTGAAAATTGAAATGAATTTTCTGCCGGCGGTGTATGTGACGTGCGAGGCGTGCAACGGCAAGCGTTACAACCGCGAGACGCTGGAGATCGCCTACAAGGGAAAAAACATCGCGGACGTTTTGGACATGACCGTGGACGAAGGCGTGGGTTTTTTCCGTGCGGTGCCGAAGATTTTTGATCCGCTGGCGACGCTGGGCGAGGTGGGCCTCGGCTACATCCACCTTGGCCAGCAGGCGACGACGTTGAGCGGCGGCGAGGCGCAGCGCGTGAAGCTGGCGACGGAATTAAGCCGCCGGGCGACGGGCAAGACGCTCTACATTCTGGACGAGCCGACGACCGGCCTGCATTTTCATGACGTGGCGAAACTGCTGGAAGTGTTGTTCAAGCTCCGCGCGACGGGCAACACGCTGCTCGTCATCGAACACAATCTGGACGTGATCAAAACGGCGGACTGGATCATTGACCTCGGCCCGGAAGGCGGCGCGGGCGGCGGGAAAATTGTGGCCGAAGGTCCGCCGGAAAAAATAATCCACTGCGCCGCGAGTTTCACGGGGCATTATTTGAAAAGCGTTTTGAATTGAGCCGGCGTTGACGATGCTTGAAAATCTGTTAATCTGATTTTATGAAATTAAAGGAAATTTCCGTGACGGAAGCGGCGCGGAACTTCGCCGAGTGCGTCAACCAGGTCCGCTATCAAAATGCCGGTTTTATTTTAATGAAGAATGGAAGACGATTTGCGCGGCTCGTTC
>ODAK010001045.1_pt1 | contig 30979 bp, 31 predicted proteins | sample 1539591 | NCBI WGS metagenome assembly ODAK01 (sample SAMEA3539303, study PRJEB22396) | soil metagenome | biome: tundra; feature: field; material: soil | place: USA | collected 2010-05 | depth 0.15 m
GATAGCGCAACGATCCGGCTGTTCCCGGACTTCACGGCGCGACTGGCGCCGGAGACCGCGCTGCTGTGGGAGACGCGAGGAGCGGCGCCACTGGTGATGACGGGAGACAAACTAACGGCGGCGAAGCGCCTGGTCATGGGGCCGGGCGTCGCCAACCCGGAAAACGGCCAGCCAGCGCGTGGCTTGGCGACCGACATCAGGTAGCGGTCTTCACGACGTCCCGACGGGTTTTGCCGGAACGCCGAGCGGCTCAGCCACTCCGGGAACGTCGTTCCGCGCGACCATTCGGATCGCGCCCTGCGGCTTGCCGTTCGCCGTCAGGAAGGTGCGGCCGACATACTCGCCCAACACGCCGAGGATCATGGACTGCACGCCGCCGACGAGCAGCAGAACGACCATGGTGGACGCCCAACCGGTGGGGGTTTCGTTGAGGAACAGGGCCTCGACGATGGTCGCGACCGCTCCGATAACGCCCAGAGCCGCCATCGCCGCGCCGGCGAATACCGCCAGTCGCAAGGGGATCAATGAGAAACTGGTCGCCAGGTTCAGCCAGAGCCGCACCAGTCGCGTCAGCGTGTAGTTGGAGCGTCCTTCCAGGCGCGGCAGATGCCGGACCTCGATACTGTCGATCCGGCGCGTCACCTGCATGATCAGGCCGTCGATATAGGGATACGGGCCGGTGTATTGGGTCACCGCCCGCACCACCAGCGCCGCCATGCACCGGAACGAGGACAAATAAAGGCCTTTCGGCTTGTCCAGCAGCACATCCGCGACCTTGTTGGCGAACCGGCTGCCCAGATTGCGCCAGCCGGCATGCTGCTTGACGGCGTAACGCGTGTAGACGACGTCCCAGTTACCGGTCCGCGCATGGTCGAACAGCCGGACGACCTCCTCGGGCGGGTTCTGCAGGTCGTCGTCCATCGTGATCACATAGGCGCCGCGGGCGTGGCGCAGGCCGGTCAACACCGCGTTGTGCTCGCCAAAGTTCCGCGCGTGCTCGATGTAGGTCAGCGGGACCGCCGCGGTCTCCAGCAGCGCGCGGCAGACCGCGTCCGAGTTGTCGGGGCTGCCGTCGTTGACCAGGATGATCTCCAGTCCACCCGCGGGCGCCAGGCGCGACAATTCGTCCACCAGTTTTCCGATCGTCGAGGCGCCGCGGTAGACCGGGACGACGACCGACAGGCCGACGCCCGGTTCGAAGCGCGAGGCCTCCCGGGACAACGGACCGGGCAGCGTTTGGATAACGTCGAAAGTGTCGTTCATGGCCGCTCCGCGATCGCCAGCACCGAACCTCCGGCAGGGAGGGAAAAGCCCAGTCGCCGTTCAAGTTCCGTCATGCCATGAAGCATGCGATCCAGCCATGGCGGAAAAGCGGCGACATCGGAGCGATCCGATGACCGGGCGAGGATTTTGCGCTGCACGATCATCAACGGCAGCAGCAACCCATTCCAATATTTAACGCTCAGCACACGAAACCCGGCTGTGAGCAGCATCGCTTTCGTTTCCGTCGTGTTCATTCTGCGCACGTTATGGACCTGCGCGTCATGCGCCGACATCAGCGCCCGGTACGCGGGCATGTTGACGATCAGCCGTCCGTTCGGCCGCAGGACTCGTTTGATTTCGGCCAGCGCCGTCGAAGGCTCGACCGCCGCGTGGCACAGCACGTCAGCCGCGATCACCGTGCCGAAACCATTGGTGGCGAACGGGAGTTCATTGATACTGCCCCGTACGATCGGACACCCGGATTTCGCCGCCGCCATCGCCGCCGCCTGGGCGTGCCATTCCAACCCAATGGCCGCCTGGGCGGGTCGCGCGCGGCTCAGGACCGCCAGGAACCCGCCGGTGCCGCAGCCGGCGTCCAGTACTGGGCTGACGGAAGCCTCCATTGCGTCGAGCAAGCGGGCATGGAGGGCGCGATACCACCACATCTTCGCCTCGACCGCGTCCATCCGTGTGTATTCGTCGGGTTCCATCGCAGCTTTCGCTATCGCGCCATCATCCGGCTGGCAGCCCAGGCGGTGGCGGCGATCGAGGACCAGACGGGGATGCGAAGGCGGGCGCGCAGTTCCGGCACCACGTTCAATGTCGGCAACTGCGAGCATGCGATGAACAGCGCCTGACTGCGCGGGGTCACCGTCGCCAGCGCCTTGTCACGCACCTGATCCTCGGTGATTTGCCCAAGCGCGGCCGTCGTCTCGCAGAAGAAACTATCGAGTGTTTCGACCGAGACACCCGTCTCGCCAAGCACCTCCCGCAATCCGTCGTTCACCGCCGCCAGATAGGGCGTCACGACGGCGGTTTCCGCGACGTTTTCATGCCGGAGCACTTGTTCCATCGCCTCGGCGGTGCTGACCACCGCGGCACCGGTGCGATCGTGCAACGCTTCCACCATGCTCGCGTTGCCCGCGCGCCCGCCGAGAAATCCGGCGGCGGTGCAGCCGTAAACCACCAGGTCCGGCTTCTCGCCGAGGAACGGTTCGACCGCTTCCAACGTGCTTTCCCGGTACGCGGGCAAATCCTCCCGCACCAGCGTCCGCGCCGGCCGCTTTACTCGCGCCACCAGGAACGGCGCGAGTTCGGGACACAGCGCGTTCATCTCCGGTTCCATCGTCGTGTTGTTTTCCGGCACGACCAGCAGGCCGACCAATCGCTTTTCCGTCATGCGCCGCTCTCCATGTGTCGCGTCAGAGTCTCGCGTCAGAGTGTGGCCCGATCCATGGTGCGGTGCCATACTCCGCTCATTCACCATTGGTGGGGCACAGATGAGCACGTTCCTGACGGATACCGAAGCGATGATCACCACCTGGCACGGCATCTCCGCGCCCAACGGTACTGGGCTCCGGCTCGCGGCCGAACTGGCCGACACAATTGCCGCGTTCGAAAAACTGCGCGGCACGCTGGTGTTTGAGGATGAACCGGCCAGCTTCGAAGCCGCGTTGCAGGCGACGAAGGAGACCGCCGCATGAGCGACCTCGCCGACCTGTCGATGACCGAAGCGGCCGACGCGGTGCGTGCCGGTGAGGTGACCTCGGTCGCTCTGCTCGAAGCCTGCTGGCGGCGGATGGATGCGGTGAACCCGCTGCTCAACGCCACGATCTGGACCGACCGGGCAGGGGCCATGACATCGGCGGAAGCGGCCGACATCGCCGTGCGGAACAAGGCGAAGTTGGGCGTGCTGCACGGCGTGCCGATGATGCACAAGGACATGTATTACCAGGCGGGCAAATTGAGCACGTGCGGCTCCGCGCTGCGCCGCGACTGGCGGCCGACGGTGACGGCGACGGTGATCGAGCGGCTCGCCGCGGCGGGTGCCTACACGTTCGGTGGGTTGAACATGGCGGAGTTCGCGCAGAATCCGACCGGGCATAACAAAACGTTCGGCGATTGTCACAATCCGTGGAACCCGCCGTATATCACGGGCGGGTCCTCGTCCGGGTCCGGCGCGTCGGTCGCGGCGCGGTTCAACTACATGGCGCTTGGTTCCGATACCGGCGGATCAATCCGTCTGCCGGCGTCGGCCAATGGCGTCAGCGGCATCAAGCCGACGCAAACGCGTGTGTCGCGTTACGGCGTGATGCCATTGTCGTTCACGCACGACAATGTCGGTCCGCTGGCCCGCACGGCGCGCGATTGCGCCCGCGTGATGACGGTCATCGCCGGTCACGACCCGCGTGATCCGACCAGCGCGCGTGAGCCGGTACCGGATTATGAAGCGGCGCTGACCGGCGACATCCGCGGCCTGCGCATCGGTGTTCCCGCCAACGTGTTTTTCGACGGTGCCGATGCCCCGGTGGTCGCCGCGATCGACGCCGCTTTGGCCGTCTTGAAAACCCGCGGCGCCACGGTGACCCGTTTGACCCTGCCGTTGATGGATGCCGTCGCCGCCTATGGCGGCATCGTGTCCCGTGTCGAGGCGGCGACGATCCATGCCGAATGGATGCGCACCGATCCCCAGGCTTATGGCGCGCATATCAGCGGGCGGATGTATCCGGGTTATGCCATTCCGGCACCGTATTATGTCGAGTCGCTGAGCCGCCGCGGTCCGATATTGAAAGCGTTCGCCGCCGCGGTGTTCTCCCAGGTCGACGTGCTGGTCACGCCCACCATTCGCACTTGTTTACCGACTTTGGCGGAAACCGACATCGATCATGGGCCGCCCAGTACCGAAACGAAGTTCATGGCCGTTTCCGCCAACACGCGGCCGTTCAATTACCTCGGTTTGCCGGTGATCAGCGTGCCGTGCGGGTTCGATCCGAACGGCTGTCCGATCGGACTGCAAATCGCCGGCCGTCCGTTCGCCGAGGCACGGGTGATGCAAGTCGCCGACGCGTATCAACGCGACACCGATTACCATACGCAACGACCTCCGAGTGTGCCATTGGGGCTAAAGGACTGAGCATGGCCAAACCGAAAGTCGCCTTCATCGGCACCGGCGGCACCATCGCCTCATTGGGCCGCGGTCCGCTCGACCTGCAGGATTACGGCGCGATCGGCAATGTGATGCACGCCGAGGAGATCGTCGCCAAATGGCCGGTCGTGCATCAGGTGGCCGATGTCGTTTGTGTGAAGTATCGGAACATTCCCAGCACCGCCATCGATTTCACCGACTGGAAGGCACTCGTGGCACTGTGTCACCGCTTGCCGAACGAGCATCCGGGCCTGGATGGCATCGTCATCGGCCACGGCACCGCGACATTGGAGGAAACCGCGTATTTCCTCAATCTGACACTGAAGACTTCGATCCCGGTGGTGCTGGTCGGCGCGCAACGGCCATCCAGTGCGCTGTCGAGCGACGCCGGCATGAACCTGGTCAACGCCATCCGGGTCGCCGCGTCGCCCGAGGCGCGTGGGATGGGCGTGCTGGTCCTGCTGAACGACGAAATCCACGCCGCGCGGGAGGTTACGAAGACTTCCACACTGCGTCTGCAAACATTCCGCACGCCGGATTTTGGGGTACTGGGCCACGCCGATGGCGACGCGGTGGTGTTTTATCGCCAGCCGCTGCGCCGCCGCGCGCCGGACACCGAGTTCGACATCAGCGCGCTTGAAGCATTGCCGCGCGTCGACATTTCTTACTCCTACGCGGGCGCCGACGGGACGGCGATACGCGCGTTCGCGGCGGCGGGCGCGCGGGGGATCGTGTCCGCCGGCTTCGCGCCCGGCTTCTCCTCCCCGGGAGAATCCGAGGCGCTGAAAGACGCGGTGGCGCAGGGGATTGTCGTGGTGCAGTCGACCCGCGCGGGGTCCGGCCGAACATTCCAGAGCACGCGGCTCAAAGCGAACGGACTGCTGATCGCCGACAACCTGAACCCGCAGAAGGCGCGTATTCTGCTGGCCCTGGCATTGACCGTAACGCGAGATCCCGACGAGATCATGCGCATCTTCCGGATTTATTGACGATGCCGTTCGACCCCGATGCCGTGCGCGAATTCGAACGTGCCGGCTGGAATCGCGCCGCCGCCACTTATGAGACGGCTTTCGCCACGGCGACGCGCCAGTTCATCGCGCCACTGCTGGATGCGGCCATGATCGATGCCGGCGCCAAAGTGCTCGACCTTTGCTGTGGACCCGGGTTCGTGGGCGCGGCGGCCCTGGGGCGCGGAGCGATCGTGACCGGTCTCGATTTCTCCCCCGCGATGCTGGCGGAGGCGCGCGCGCGTTGCCCCGCGATCGCGTTCCGTCACGGCGACGCCGAGGCACCGCCGTTCGATGACGCGTGCTTCGATGCCGTGGTCTCCAACTTTGGCATCCACCATGTGCCGCGGCCGGCGCTGGCGCTGTCTGGGGTGCATCGTATCCTGCGCCATGGCGGCAAATTCGCTTTCACCATCTGGGCTGGGCATGACGAGAACATCGCCTGGAAACTGGTGTTCGACGCGGTCGAGCGGTTCGGCGATCCGCGGGCCTCGGCGGCGCCTCCACCGGGGGGAGGCTTCGCCACCGCGGCGGATTGCCTGCGCGCGCTGCACGACGCCGGATTCTCCCGGACTGAGGCCGAACTGGCGCGGGGAACGTGGCGGCATGACGACGCGGCAGCCTTGCTCGCCGCGCTGCGGGCCGGGACCGCGCGGATGGCGGCGATGATCCAGGCCCAGACGGACGCCGCGATGCCGGAGATCGTGTCCGGGCTGGAGGCCGCGACCGCGCCCTGGCGTGACGGAGCAGGCATCGCGGTGCCGATCGCATGCGTGATCGCGACCGGGATCAGATCCTGATTCCACCGGCCCCGCGTTATCGCGCCCAGGGGACGGGGCGGCGCGGGATCGTTGGCGGCGTGGCCGTATCCCTGCTGCTGCACGCCGTCGTTCTGCTGGCGGTGCTGTTGCGCCCCAAGCAGGAGCCCGAGCCAGAACCTCTGCCGCCGCCCGCGCCCTTCAGCATGGTGTTCGAGGGCGGCCGCCCGCAAGGCCCGACCACGGAGCAGCCGTCGCCGGAACCGCAGACCTCGACCACGGCGCCGACCTCGCCTGGTGGACCGCCGGTTGAGGCCCCGGCGGCACCAGCCCAGATCCCGCCGCCCGTGCCGCCGCCGCGCGAGGCGGAGGCCCCCGTACGGGAGCCGCTGCCGCCTGTTCCGGAGCCACAGACCGCACCGTCCCCGCCTCAGCCGCCACCCCCCGCACTGGAGCCACCACCGCCGTCTCCCCCCGTCGTCCCTGGGCCCGCGGAGGTGACGGTTCCGCCGCCGCAACCCCAAACGCTACCGCCGGCGCCGGAAACGCCGCCGCCACCCGCCCAACCGACGCCTGCCCCGACGCGCGAAACGTGGCCGCCGGTGCGCCAGGCTGCTCCGGCACGGCCGCAATCGGACTTCCCGGCGCCGATGGACTTCTCGCTTGGCCGCCCGGACGCCAAACCCGACGCGTTCACACCGGGAAAGCCGTTGCTGTCGCTGAGCCTGCCCCATCGCGGGCCCGATGATCCAACGCCATACTCGCTGGATACCGACGCGGAGGTCGGGCCAGACTGGCGCAACGCGCTCAGCGAATGGGTCGATCAGCACTCCTACTATCCATCGCAGGCGGCCGAGATGGGGCAACAAGGCACGGCGCGAGTCCTGGTGACGACCAGGCCGGACGGACGCGTGCTGTCGGTCGAATTGGAGCGGCGATCCGGTTCGCCCTGGCTCGACCTGGCACTGGAGGGGTTGTTCCGCGGGGCGAAATTACCGCCGATGCCGAAGAGCGTGGGCGATCAGCCGGTGCCGTTCCACTTCACCATGCATTACATCATCATGCGGTAACATCGTCCGCCGGTTTAAATCCCCGGCAGCGCGAATGGGGCGTCGAGGATCACCAGGCGGTTCTGGAACAGCCACGCGCCCTCGACCTTGCGCAACGCGCACTCATAGCGGCCTGGCGGCATCAGTTCACTCTTGCCATCCAAGGTGATGATGTTGGTGAGGTAACAGGTGGCGTGCGCACTGGCGCCATCCACCGTCATCGCCAGATTCGAAATGACGTGGCGCAGTTGCACGCCCCGCCGGTGCATCGCCGCGAACCGTTCCGAGAACGCACGAATGCCGTCGCGCCCGGAGTATTTGCCGACCGCGGGGCTTTCCAGCGCGCCATCCTCGGTGAAGCAGGCGACGATCGTTTCGACGTCTCCCGCGTCCAGAGCGGTCGTATAGCGGACGAACAAATCGTTGATGGCGAACCGGTCTTCGACAGATGGCGTCATGGTCGGTGCCTTTCAGATGTGCAGCGTCGCGACCGCCTCAGCCAGCGCGCGATGGCTCTTATCCACCGCATCCTGGGCTTCGTCGATGGAATTCCGCAACTGCTCGATGCGGGTTTCGTCCGCGTCCAGCGCCTTCGTCAGACGTGCGCGCAGCGGGTCCGCGGGCGTGACCGCGGCGAGGTTCTTACGGATCCGGTCCTCATCCTGCTGGACATCGTCCAGCAGCTTGCGCTGCCGCGTGACGTCCGCCTGTTTGCGCGCCTCGTCGCGCCGCAGGTCGAGCACGTGGCCAAGCGCGGCGCGCCCGGCGGCATTTGGTTTGTCGTCGCCAATGATCGCCTGAAGCACGGTGTCGTCGCCATTCACCAGAGCCATCGTTTGACGCAACGGCTGGTCGAGCCAGGCAGTGACCGAGCGGGATTCCCCCGGCGCCAACGAAAGCGCGATGCGGTATGCGGTCACTGTTTGCTCGGTCACGCGGGTCCTGGCGTCTTCCAGGGTCAGGGTCTGATCGGCGGTCGATCTGGGAATCTCCAGCAGCAGATCGCGGGATTCCTTCGCGGGACCGGTGACGTCGATATGGATCACCTCACGGGTTCGCACCGTGTAGGTCAGCACCCCGTTCGCGACACTGAATGTGATAAAGGTATTGGGTTGGTACGATAACTTCGTGTCGATGGTGGTACGAAGGTCTTGCGCGAACGACAGCAGCCGCGTCTCGCCCGCCGGCAGGCCGCCGAGACGGGCATCCCCGGCGAAGCTGGTCCCGCCGTCCTGATCGTACAGCGTCAGAACCCCGGCGGGCAGGCCGCTTGTGTCGTCGTTACGAATACGCACCGCGGCCAACGGGTGCGGTTGCTGGAATGGCACGAGACCGACCCGCGTGGCGGGGAACTCGCGGTCGATGATCGGAACATTCGCGGTATGACCAGCGGCGAGGTCCACTGTCTGGGCTAAAGTGAAGATCGTTTCCTCGGCGGTTTCATCGGCCTGGATGGCGTCGGCCGGAGCCGCCATCGCGGGCGGTGGCGCGGCGGGCATCGACGCGGCCCTGGCCATCGCCATTCCAGCCGGGGGCGCCATGCCGGCCGGAGGCGCCATGGGTGCCGGCGCCGGGATGGCTCGGACAGCGCGTGCCGCGGTATCGATGTCGGGCAGCACATGGCCCAGAATTTCCACCGGAACCTCCGGCCGCTGCACGAAATAGCTGCGATACAGCGACTGCCGGAACGTCACCGGATTGCCGTACTGCAACGTCAGGGTCACGCCATTCCAGTCGGCGCCGGATTGATTTTCCAGCGTCGCCCAACCTTGCAGGCGCGCGGTTGAGGCGGGGACGGGAGAGAGCATCAGGCGATACGTCGCCTTCCACAACGGCGCGCCGGCGACATAACCCACGGCGACGGTGCGTTTGCCCTTACCTTTGATGCGAATGGTCAGCTGCCGCGTGGTAAGGCTCGCGTCGCGGCGCAACGACTCCAGCGCATGCTCGATGCGTGCCCGTAACGCCGGGTCGGTGATCTGAACGGTGTCGGCGTCCTCCAGCACGAACTGGCGCATGCCGTCGGCGCTCAACAGCGTGACGCGGGTTCGTTGCGTGCTGGTCTTGCCGGTCGTTTCGGTGACCGGTTCGGCGCGAACGATCCGGCCGGTCATTGGCCGCGGGCCTTGCACGGTGACTTCAGTGTCGGCCAACGCATTGAGATACGCGGTTGGCGAGTCCAGTGCCTCGGGCCCGAAAGGTGCGTCGCCAAAGGCCTGCACGGTATTGTCGCGGCCGGGAAGCTCCACCCCGGCGACGCCGCCGGCTGAGTCGAACACGACAAGAGACTTCAATATGTCATCGACCTGGCCGAGAGGCACATCCAGTCCAAGCGTCGCATCGCCATCGACATCGGCGGTGTACTCGAAATACCCGACGCCACCGGATGACAGCATGACATGTTTCAGGGTCAGGCCGGCGGCATCCGCCTGAACGCCAAGGCCGAGCAGCAGCACAACGGCGAGAACAAGGCGAGTCATCGGGAGCCTCCTGTGTGGAGCGGCGTCACTTCGATCGTAATCGTTATCCTCGGGCTCGCCCCGAGGATCACTGTCGGCAGCCACAGCGGCAGAAGCCCAGATCGGGTCCGAGCATGACGCTCGTCCGGTCAGTCAATCAACCCGCGGGCGATGGCAATGATCCGATGTGCCTCGCGCCAAAGATCGTATGGCTCCAGCGCGTCCATCGACGCCCATTGCACTTCAGAAACATCCGATCCGGCGATCGGTTCACCCTCCACCCAGCGCGCGGCGAAATCCAGGATCGTGTAATGAAACCGGATGCGCCCATTATCATCGCGGCGGATCGTATCGACATGCGCGCAAAAATGCAGGTCGCCGACCGTCAGCCCGGTCTCCTCCGCCAACTCACGCCGAGCCGCCGCCTCACAGGTTTCCCCCAAATCCTGAGCGCCCCCCGGCAATGTCCAGCTTCCCACACCGGGCGGTTTGCCCCGGCGGCACAGCAGGACATGGTCGTCCTTGATCACCACGACGCCGATGCCGACGAACGGCCGGCTCGGATACTCGCGGTCGCTCATGGTTTCGATCCCTCATCTTTAGGCGGTGGTGCTTTTAAGTCATCGAGCGACGGATCCAGCGATTGATCCTTCCACGCGCCGGTTTCAAAAGCCCAGGGTGAGAGTTTGGCGTTGAGTTGTTCGGCTTCGGGCTTGTCGCGGTCTGTCGCGGCGACCGCGAAGCGAGTCCAGGAGTCCTTACCAAGGTGGTAGACGGTGACCGTGATGTCCAGCCCGTCGGAGGTGGAAAACACCGCTTCGCCGATCTTGTCGCCGATCGGCTCGCCGGCGCCCTTCACATCCTGGAACGTCAGGCTCTCCAGCGCGTTGCCGACCTCGTCGACCTTGTAATCCTCAAGCTTCGGATACTCGGCCGGTTGCGTCACCTTCAGTTTCTCGCCGTCGCGCGTGAGTTCGATCGTCGCGCCATTCTTCGTCGCCACGACCTTGGTGATCAGCGTGTGCGAAATGTTGACGATATCGCGATTGAGCCACACCTGCGGATCGGCGTCGGCCTGCAACGAGCCCTCCGCCAGCCAACTTTGATTGTCACCGGGCTTTCGCACATAGACTTCCTCCGGCACGTTTCCCTGCGTGCGCATCCGGCGGTGGCCGACGATCACGGACACGAGGGGTTCGCCTTTGCCATCCAGCACGCGCAGCAAATTCGCCGTGCCAGTTTTGTCGTTTGTCGGATCCTCAAGGCCCAGTCGAGTGAATTCGGCGGGATCGGTGGTGCGCGGCTCGGCGAGGCGGAGTTCGGTCAACGCGGTCAGCAGGCCGCGCAATTTGGTGTCCTCCACCGGGTAGCCGCCGCGATCGGCGGCACCCCAGACGCCGTTCTTCAATTCGATGGCGGTGATTTTGCCTTTGCTGGTGATCTCGACCCGCCGCGCGTCTTTTAGTTTCGCGGTCAGATCGGGGAACATCAGCTTGCCGGTATCGAGCGCACGCTGCGCCGGCTGTGTCGCCGTGCCGAAATACCAGCCGCCGGCGAGCGCGATGACCGCGACGACCACGAGAGCGAGGAGCCTGGATTGATTCATCACGTTGGCTCCCTGTCAGGCCGAGGCCCGCGCGCGCGCGCGGCGGCCGCGTTGGATCAGAGCCAGAACGATCGCCAGAATCGCCAGAGCGGCCGGTACCACAGCGATGTTGACGACCATCAGCCAGGTTTGCAGCGCCGAGATTTGCCGGTTCAGTTCCAGTTGCACATGGCGCAGTTGTTCGCGTGTGGCGACGATGTCCTTGCGGGCGGCATCGATCGCCTGGCGCTGCTCGGGCGTGATCACCGCCTCGGTGGCCGGTCCTTGGGTTTCGCCACCGCCGGTGCGCAGGCCGCGCAATTGCTTTTCGACCTCGTCCAGATGCGCGCGCAGATGCTGTTCGGTCTGGCGATACTGTGCTTCGGCTTCGCTCTGGATCGCCTCCACGCGCGCGAACGGGCGGTTGGTATCGCCGCGCGACCGCAGCCCGATCAGCGCGTCGCCACCCGCGAGTGTCCCGATCAGATTGGCGACAAAGGGTCCGTTATCGGCGAACGGAGTCGCGGTCGGCTGACCGAAAAAGTCGGACGTGCGCACCCAGAACCGATCGGCGAGAATGTCGGAATCGGCGACGACGACCATGTTGGCGGGTCCGTCCGTCTGCGCTTTGTACGGCGGGAAATTATCCGGCCGCTTCTTGTCCGCGGGCAATTCGGGCGGTCCGGTGAACGCCGACTTCAATTGGCCGCGTATTCTGGCGGCGATGACTCGAGGTCCGCCCTCCGGTTTGAAATTCGCGAGCATCTTCGCCGGTTCCGGCATCGCCAACTGGTCGCGCGGCAATGGCCCCGAGCGCGCGCTGCTGGACAGCAACGGCGTGAACTCGATCGTCGCGTTGGGCGCTTTCGCGATGGCGCCGGTCGAGGCAACCGTGATCTGGGTCAGGTCGGCCGTCGCGGGATCGTCATGATTGATGCCGTCGCGAATATTGAACCACGCGACGTAGTTCGCCGCCTGCACCCGGTCGTCGTTGCCGGCGCGAACCAGCCACGCTCCGGTCAGATCGCCGATCACCTGTGTCGGATCAAATACGATGCCCCATGCGTCAAACAGCTTCTTCAGGTCCGACGAGGTATCGGTGGGCGGCATGCCGGTCGGGGAGGGGATGGCGGCGAGCGCCTCGCTCCAGGGATCGACCATCACCATCAGCTTGCCGCCGCGCATGACGAACTGGTCGATGGCATAAAGCGTGGCATCCGACAGGTCGCGCGCCTCGGCCACCAGCAGGACCTGGACATCCGGGTCGATGACCTGCGTGTCGAGCGGCACGTTCTTGACCGTATTGGTTTGCCGCAACAGGACCGAGGACGCGTAAGGCTGCCCGCCGGGACCGCGCCCGCCAGTCATCATCATCGAGCGGGGATCGCCGTCGATCGGCAGCGAGGACATCACGCCGATGGTGGTTCGTTTCGGATTTGACAGCTCATAAATCAGCTTCGTCAAATCGAATTCCAGGAAGCGTTCGCGTTCCGCCTGGAAGAACGGGATGGTGCGCTCGTCGTCCTCCAGGTTGTTCCCGGCGAGGCCGAAATACACCTGGTTGCCGGCGTTATCGACCGGCACGCCCTGCAGTCCATAAGCGACGGCGTGGTCCTCGGTGTCGCTGAACGGCTCGGGATCGTAAAGTTCGAGCCTGACGTTGCCGTGCGACGCCGACTCGTATTCTTGCAACATCTCGCGCACGTGATCGGCATAGGTGCCGTAGACCGGGATCGTCGCGCCGAGCCGGCGGGAATAGAAGAAGCGCAGCGTGACCGGCTCTTTCAGGTTGTCCAGGATCTGTTTGGTACCGTTCGCCAGCGTGTAGATCCTGCCTTGCGTCAGGTCCGCCCGAATGTCGCCGAACCGCGCGTCGGCGAACATGTTGATGCCGATGACGATCGCCGCCGCGGCGATGACACCGATGACTGAAAAAGCCAGACGCCGCATGGGATCAATCCGCCTTGCGCTGATCGACGAGCACCGTGGTCAGGAACAGCCAGAACCCGATGAACGTCGTGAAAAACACCAGGTCTCGCAATGAGATGATGCCGCGGGTAAAGTCCTGATACCGGTCCACGACGGCGAAGCGCCGCGCCACCTCCGCCATGACAGGCGTATTGCGATTGAGGAAGTCGTTGACCAAAGGATAGGACGCGGCGGCGAAGACGAAACACACGGTGACGCCAAGCACGAAGGCGATCACCTGGTTGCGTGTCAGCGCCGACATCGCCGAGCCCACCGACAGGAACGCGCCGGCGATCAGCAGCGCGCCGATATAGCCCGAGCCGATCACGCCCATGTCCGGATCGCCGAGGTAACGAACCGTCAGCACGATCGGAAATGTCAGCGCCAGCGCGATGGCGCAAAAAGCCCAGGCGGCGATGAATTTACCGATGACGGCCTGAGTTTGGGTTATTGGCAGTGTCAGCAGCAATTCGATGGTGCCGAGGCGGCGTTCCTCAGCCCACAGCCGCATGGTGATGGCGGGCACCAGCAACAGAAAAACCCAGGGCAGGAAACTAAAGAACGGATTGAGGTCGGCCTGGCCGCGGCTGAAGAAATTGCCGAGATTGAAGGTCAGCGTGCCCTGCAGAACCAGAAATATCACGATGAACACGGTGGCGACCGGCGTGGCGAAATAGGCGGACAGCTCGCGGCCCGCGATGATCAGAATGTGGCGCATGATCAGGCGGCTTCCTCCAGCGTCAGTTGCCGGAACACGTCGTCCAGCTTGCCGGACGGATGCATTTCGCACAGCGCCGCGGGGGTGGCGTCGACCACGACCCGCCCGGATGCGATCACGATGGCGCGGGTGCAGACAGCGTCGACCTCCTCCAGGATATGGGTGGAGATGATGATCGCCTTTTCCGGCCGCATCTGCTTGATCAGCTCGCGGACCTCGTGTTTCTGGTTCGGGTCCAGGCCATCGGTCGGCTCGTCCAGCACCAGCACGGGTGGGTCGTGCAGCAGCGCCTGCGCCAGACCAACGCGGCGTTTGAAGCCTTTCGACAAGGTCTCGACCGGTTGCAGGCGGACGCTTTCCAGCCGGGTCAGGCCGATGCCATGGCTCACCCGTTCGTGCAGCTCCTGACCGCGGTAACCGCGGATGCGGGCGCAGAAGCGCAGGAACCCGGTGACGGACATTTCACCATAGGTCGGCGCGCCCTCCGGCAGGAAGCCGAGCACGCGGCGCGCGGCGACACCATCGGTCTGGACGTCGTGCCCGAGGATGCGCGCGACCCCGGCGGTGGGGATCATGAAGCCGGCGAGCATGCGCATCGTGGTCGACTTGCCGGCGCCGTTTGGCCCCAGGAAGCCCACGACCTCACCGCGGCTGACGGTGAAGGACACGTTGTCCACGGCGGTGAAGGCGCCGAAGCGCTTGGTCAGCCCCTCGATCTCGATGAGCGGGGCCCCGTTATTATTTGTGGGGCCTGGATCGGACACGTCTTGCTCTCCCGCCTTGGTTATGCGCCGCGGGCATAGCGCATTCTCATGACGATGCAAGTACTGGGCTGGCGTCGCGCTGATCCTGGCGGAAGTTTCATGCAGACGAAATGCGCGATTTGTGCGCGGGCCTGGCCTTTCGCGAGCCTTCCTGAGACGCGACTGGTGGAGCGTGGGTCGTTCTGCTATCGCTCGCGGATGAGTGTGTCCCAACGCAAAGCCATGACCGTTGACGAATTCCTGGACTGGGAAACCCGGCAGGAGCTGAAGTACGAGTTCGACGGTTTCGCGCCGGCCGCGATGACCGGGGGAACGCAGGAACACACCCTGATTCAGGTCAACCTGATTACGGCCCTTCGGGTACGGACCCGAGGCGGCCCATGCCGCGTCGCCGGCAGCGAGCTCAAGGTTTCCGTCGCGGGAAGCATCCGTTACCCGGACGCTTACGTGTATTGCACGAACGCGCCGCGCGGGACCCTCGTCGTGACGGAACCTGTCGTGGTATTCGAGATATTGAGCCCCAGCACCGCCTTGATCGACCGCATCGACAAGAACCGGGAATATCGCGATACCCCGTCTGTCCAGCGATACGTCATGCTGGAACAGGATCGTCAGGGCGTCACCGTTTTTACCCGGACGAGCGATGATTGGGTGGGCCATTTGGTGGAGGGCGACGCCGTGCTGTCGATGCCGGAAATTGGCGTCGACCTGCCACTGTCGGAAGTTTATGAAGGCATCCTGTTCCCGGACCCCGAGCCGGACGACGCCTGAACCAGACCTTGCCCAGTACCGCAACCCGCCGCAGACTGCACCGGTCCATTGGGAGAGGAGACCATCCATGCTCTACGAACTGCGTATCTACGAATGCGTCCCGGGCAAGCTGCCCGACCTGAACAAGCGCTTCTCCACGATCACGTTGAAGCTGTTCGAGAAGCACGGGATCAAGCAGGCCGGCTTCTGGACCACGGTGATCGGCGAGTCGAACCAGACGCTGTACTATATGCTCGCCTGGGACTCGCTGGCGGATCGCGAGAAGAAGTGGAATGCGTTCGGCGCCGATCCGGAATGGCAGGCGGCCCGCGCGAAGACCGAGGAGGCAGGTCCCATCGTCGCCAATGTGAAGAATTTCATTCTTGGCCCGACGCCGTATTCCTCGGTGAAGTAATCGCCTGTTCGTCATGGCCCGGCTCGCCCGGGCCATGACCGCGATGCGATTTGCGAAAAGGAATGACCCATGGCGCGGTTAATTCTGACCGGTGACGTCAATCTGATGAACGTCACCGACCCGGCCACGCCATTCCGGCGTGTCGCGGCGGAATTCCGAGCCGCCGACATGGTGTTTTCCAATCTTGAATGCTGTCTTCACGCGCCGCCTCGCACGCACTCGTTTCACAACGAAGGCTTCTTCGCCGATCCAAAGGTCGGCGCGGCGTCCCTGCGGCAGGCCGCGATCGCCGCGGTCGGTATCGCCAACAACGTGAATTACGGCGATGCCGCGATCATGAGTTCGATCGCCGCGTTGGATCAGGCCGGCATTCCGCATACCGGCGCCGGCGCGGATCGCGTGGCGGCGAGCACTCCCGCGATCGTCGAACGCAACGGAATTCGTTACGGCTTCCTGCAACGCAGTTCGGTTTACTGGCCGACCAATCATGAGGCGGGCGCGCATGATCCCGGCATCGCGGTGGTCCGGGCGCACACCGCGTATCAGGTGCCGATGCACAAGACCGGGCCGGAAATTCCACCGATGAACCGGCCCGGAATTCCGCCAATCATCGTCACCTGGGCTGATCCCGACTCGTTGCGAGTGCTTACCGACGACGTGACATCATTACGGTCTCAGGCGGACGTCGTTGTCGCATCGTGCCATTGGGGACTTGGCAAGGACACGCTGAATTATATGCGCGATATCGGGCGTGCCGCGATCGATGCCGGTGCCGACATCGTGATCGGGCACGGGCCGCATTATTCGTTGGCCGTTGAAGTGCATCGCGGCAAGCCGATCTTTTACGGGCTCGGCGGCTTTTCGTTCCACACCGGTCATGGCGGCCGGGCGCATGGCGACTGGGTCGGCATGATGGTGCGCGCCGATGTGGAGCGGGATGGCATTCGCAACGCGCGGTTCCAGTTCGTCCGCCACAACGCCGCGAACGAAACGGTGCTGTGCCCGCTCGCGGACGAGCAGGCGGAACTCGCCGATATCGTCAAACGCAGCGCCGAATACGGCACAAGGCTGGAGCCCGCGGGAGACGAGGTGAACGTGATCCTCGGCGGTTAATTGCCGTCGTGATCGTACACGTTCTCCCAGAACAGGTCCTTCCAGGACTCCGGCTGGTGTTTCAATGTGCCAAGCTTGTACATGAAATCGGCGTGTTCCTTGATGCCGCGCGGCGTGGATGAGTAAGTGATCTGCTTCGGATCGCGGATGATGTTCTCGATCCAACTGATATCGCGCTTCTGCGGTTCGTGATTCACGTAGATCTCAGCAGCGGTTCTGGAATTCTGGGCGATAAACGTGATCGCTTCCTCGAACGCCGCGGCGACGGCGGCATATAGCTTCGGATTGGGGTCATGGAACCGCGCGCTCGCGTACATGACGCTGCCGGAGGACCCGGGCGTCATGTAATCATCTGACGTCATCACCCGATGCACCTTGCCGGATTCCTCCTCAATCACGCTGAATGGTATGATCGTATAATGATTTTTCACCTCGGTCTGACCGCTCAGCAGTGCGGCCATGCCATCCGGGTTGGACACCGATATGGTCAGCGGATCGAGGCGAAACCGCTGATCCCAGCCCCATTCCTTCGCGGCGGCCATTTGCAGCGTGACCGCCTGATCGGTCACTTTTATCGCGCTGATGCCGATCTTGTCGCCGTCGCGGAAGTCGCGCAGCGACTTGATCCTCGGGTCGATCGACAGCATGATGATGGATGCGCTCGACAGCGGCATGATGCCGCGCACCTTGTTCGCGCCGCTGGTCTTGTCCCACATGATGAAGGCCGGACCCCAGCCGCCCATGCCGATATCCGCGTCGTTCGCCAGGATCAGGTCGCTGGTGACCGGACCAGACGCCATGTTGCGCAGCGTGACCTTGATGTCGCCGAGACCGGCGGCCGCCGCGTGTTGCTGGATCAAATGCCGGTCGACCACGACATAGGTCGGCAAATACCCGAGGCCGTACGGCATCGCGATGCGCACCGTATCCACCTCGGCGCGGACTGGCGTTGACGCCAATGACAGCAACGCGGCGGCCGTCAGCAATATCGCGCGGAACAAAGTCATTTCGGCATCACCCGTTGTTTCCATAACGCCCATGGCCGGTCCACGAGACCATCGTTGGTCTTCATCGCGGCGGCGGCCTCCTTCTCGTTCAGAAACACCGGATTGCCGACGATCAGCGCCTGGATCTCCGTGCGTGCGTTCACTTCGGTGTAAATCGCCCGGAACACCACATGTTTGACAGATTGGGCCGCCGCGACCGAGCCATGCCCGCGCATCAACGCCACGGAATTCGAGCCCAGGGTCTCCGCCAGCGCTTTGCCGATTTCGTTGTTCCTGACCAGCATGTCGCTCTCCGCTCCGGCGACGGTGCGAATTTCAAACACCGGCGGGCCGTCGCCGAGGAATCCGGCGATGTGATTCATCGGCTTCAGTTTCACGTCGGTATCCGCGAACGGCAGCACGGCGGGCGAGTGGCTGTGCACGATCGCCATGACATCCGGCCGTACTTTGTAGATCTCGCCATGAATGAAACGTTCCAGGTACGGCGTGCGCCCCCCGGGAACCCCATTGGGCGCGTCGATCGCGTTGCTGTCCAGATCGAATTCCATGATGTCGGCGGCGGTCACCAGTGCCGGCGCCATGCTGCGCGACAACAGATAGCGCGTCGGATCCTTGTCGTGGCGGGCGGAGACATGGCCAAACCCGTCGACCACGCCCTGGTCGTAAAGAATGCGATTCGCGGCGACGACATCGTCGAGCAACGCCGGATCGGCGGGTTCGGCGGCGAAAGCAGCCGAGAACGTCGTCGCGGCCAAGGCGGACGCGAGAAATCCGCGACGGCCCAAACCCGGGAAGCAGCCGCATGGACAGTCTGGCATGGTCGCCGTTTCCTCACTTTGTATTCCGCCCATCTTGTGGGAACATCGCCTCAGGATGCAACGCCCAGGCGCCGCCAATGGGCGTTGCCGAAGTCCAGGAACGCAAAGGAGCCAGACAATGGACGCACTCGACCTTCTTCTCACGCGCGAATCGGCGCTGAAGCTGGACGCGCCGGCGCCGAGCGAGGCGGATCTCGACAAGATGTTTCAAAGCGCCGTGCGCGCGCCGGACCATGGCCGCCTGCGCCCCTGGCGCTTCGTGGTGATCGAGGGCGACAAACGCGCCCGGCTTGGCGACCTGATGGCCGACGCCATGCGGAACCGCGATCCCAACGTGAGCGAGGACATGCTGGTCCGCGAACGCGCCAAGCCGCTGCGTGCCCCGACGATCGTGGTGGCGGCGGCGCGGGTGCAGAAAGGCCACCGCATTCCGGAATGCGAGCAAATCGCCTCGGCGGCGGCGGCCACGCAGAACATCATGCTCGCCGCGCACGCCCTGGGCTACGGCGCGATGTGGAAAACCGGCGAGCCCGCCTACGACCCCACGGTGAAGACCGCGCTTGGCCTGAACGCCGACGATGAGATCATGGGCTTTCTGTATCTCGGCACCAACACGGGGACCGGTGCTCCGGCGTCGCGGCCGGCGCCGCGGCCGGCGGCACGCGATCAGGTGACGGTCTGGGCTGGATAAAACCGCGACTTACGCCGCGTCGTGAAAGATCAACCCGAGCGTCTGACGGTCGCCTGACCGGACCCGGCTGACGCCGTGGCGCATGGTCAGGCGATACGCGCCTTTCGTGCCGCGCGCGGGACGGTGATGCACCGGAAAGATCGCGGCGTCGCCTTGCCGCAGCGGCACCACCTCGGCGCGGGATTGCGCGCGCGGGCGTTGCTCGACCAGCAGGAATTCCCCGCCGGTGAAGTCGCGGCCCGGATCGCTGAGCAGGATCACCACCTGCAAGGGAAACACCAGCTCACCGTAAAGATCCTGATGCAGGCAGTTGAAATCGTCGGGGCCGTAACGCAGCATCAGCGGTGTCGGCCGCGTCTGCCCCGCCGCGTGGCACTGTTCGATGAACTCGCGCGCGGTCGGTGGAAACACCTCCGGCTGACCCAAAGTCCGGCGCCACGCGTTGGCGATCTCGGCCAACGGAGGGTAAAGCACCTCCCGCAGCGCCGCGACCGGGTCCGGCAACGGATACGCGAAATAGCGATATTCGCCTCTGCCATAGGCGTGCTGCTGCATGATGATGCGTTTGCGGAACCGGGCTTCCTCGTCCCACATCCGCGCGGCGTCGCGGCACGCCGCCGCATCCAGCACGTGCCGCACCGCGTAGCCCTGGGCGTCGATTTCCGCGCTTAGTTTCGTGGGCTTCAGGTCGAGTTCGGTCATGGCGAGATCATGCCCGCGGCGGATCGGTCGCGCATCCCGGTTCTTGCGTCAGGTCGCCGCATGCCGGTGCCGAAGATAATGCACCAGCGGATTGCGCGCCGACACCGGTAGCTCGGACTGACCTTCGGCCGCCAGCGGTGCCATGTGCCGGTGCCGCCACGTGCGCGCGTCGAACCGCGGCGACGGATCGATGTCCAGCATCGCGCCGGACAAAAGATAATGCGAAAACGGATCGACCTCCGGCGGGATCGAGGAGCCGTGCCGCGTGAGATACCAGGCGACGTCGAACAACGGATTGGGACTGACCTGTCGGCCGAGGCGATGCCGAAGATAATGCGCGAGTGCCAGAACTCCCTCGGGCACATGATATTCCGCCCGATACCAGGCCGGATCGAACCACGGGGTTGGGCGCCGGTTCGCCGGTTCGCCTTCCAGTATGTAATGCGACAGCGGATTGAGCGCCAGGCGCGCGATCACCGGATTGGTCTCGATGTACCATTCGGGATCGAACGCGGTACTGGGCCGCAGTCGTCGTCGGTAACCATATCGGCAGTAGTGCAGGACTGGATCGAGTTCATTCTCGTAGGCATGGAACGGATTGATCCGATAGTACATCGCATCGATCAGTCCGGAGGGTTGGATCAGCGTCAGATCCGGCAGCAGTTCGCGCTCCGGTATCAGCGTGTCGGTCAGATAATGCTCGAAGCCATCGACGCCGGCGGCGAAATCACCGCGCCACGGCGGCGCGTGCGGCACCAGATACAGCGCGGGGGAGGGCAGGAACGCGCCAGTCCGGCGCTGCCCCAGGAAATGCGCGAGAGCGGACTGGTCGGGCGGAATGTCGTACGCCACGCGATACCAGGCCGGGTTGAACCACGGCGAGGGACGCCGGCCCTCGGCCTCCCCATACCGCAGGTAATGCGCCAGCGGATCGATCCCGACCCGGAGGACATCGGGATTGCGCGCCAAGTACCAGTCGCGGTCGAACCAACGGCCGGCGTCAGCCCAGATGTCCGCGTGGATCATGAGCGGATCAGTGGGGATGTGCTGATCAGTGGGCATGTGCTGATCAGTGGCATGCGCGGATCAGTGGGCATGCGCTGATCAGTGGGCATGCGTGGGTCAGTGGGCACGGGCGGGTCAGTTGGCGGCGGATTGTTGTCGCAGTTCGTTGGCCAGCGCGTCGATCACCCGCCGCAGCACCGGGTCCCACTCGCCTGGCTTCGGCTGCCGGAACAGGCGCGCGGTCGGGTACCATGGGCTGTCCTCGCGCTCCAGCATCCAGCGCCAGTCGGCGGCTTTGGGAACCATGATCCAGACCGGCTTCGCCATCGCGCCGGCCAGGTGGCCCATGGAGGTGTCGACCGTGATCACGAGATCGAGGTTCTGCACCAGCGCCGCCGTCTCCCCGAAATCGGTCAGATCGTTCGACAGGTCGGTCATCCCGTTGAACCCCGGCATCGCTTCCAGATCGGCGGCGGGCATCGGCTTCTGCAACGAGATCCACGCGGCTGGTCCGGCCTCGGTCAGTGGCAGCAGCCGGGACAGGCGGATCGAACGGCGGCGGTCGTTGGGGTGGGTCGGCCGGCCGGTCCAGGCCAGACCGATCCGTTTCAGTCCGCGCGGCAGTGTGGCGTCGAGGCGTTCCCGCCAGATCGCGACCCGATCCGGTTTGGCGAACAAATAGGGCACCTTGGCGGGGATCGTGTCGGGCGTCGTGCCGAAGATGTGCGGCAGGCTGGACAGCCGGCAATGCACCGCGTGGCCGGGGACATCATTCCACCGGTGGCAATACTGTCCCACGCCGGGAATGTCCGACAGCAGCGGCCCCATCTCCTGGCTGCAGCCCAGTACGACGTCCTGCACGCGTTCGGCGGCCATGCCGATGTAGCGGGCGAACTGGATGGTGTCGCCGTAGCCCTGGTCGCCGACCAGCAGCAGCCGCCCGGTCGGGATCCGCATGCCGTTCCAGTGCGCCGAGGTCATCGGCGGCATCGTCGCCTTGCCCGCCTCGGTCAGGTTGCGCCACTCGTATTCCGCCCAACCGGGCTGGAAATCCTTTTGCGCGAGGAGGATTTGCGCCATCGCCAGGTGGCCGTCGGCGTGGTCGTGCTTCAGGCCCAGGGCGCGGAGCAGACAGGCGATGGCGCGTTCTCGGTCATCGACGTCGACGAACACCAGCGACATGTTGACCAGGTGATCGGCGTTGTTGGGATCGAGCCGGATCGATTCCTGTCCGGCCGTCAGCGCCTCATCCATCCGGTAGGTGTTGCGGCACATCGAACTCAGATGCGCGTACCAACTCGGGATGCCGGGCCGCAGGGAAATCGCCTTGCGCATCAGTTCGACGCCGCGATCGATCTCGTTCTTCATCGCGCTGACGATGCCGAGCAGCGCGAGCGCGGCGGGATAGTCGGGGTTGGCGGCGAGCACATCCTCACAGATCCCGCTCGCCTCACTCAGGCGTTTCGCCTGCGCCGCCGCCTGGGCGCGCGCGAGCGCCTGATCCGGGGTTTCCGGGCCGCCTGGTTGCGCGGGAGGGGTTTGCCCGGTGGGGGTTTGCCCGATGGGGGCCTGCGCGGCCGGCGTCTGCGCGGAAGCGGGTTGCGCCGCCGGTGTCCGCGCCGCGGCAGGTTGGTCGGGCGCGCTGCCTTGTGTCGTGGTCATGCTCATGGCCGGCAAAATGCCCGCCGGTCATTGTGACCGCAAGCGTTATCGCACTGTTGTGGCTGTGTTGGCTTGGCATCCATGACCTTCATGGGGCTGGGATCTTCGGTGGGCGGCCAGACAGACGGCGATGCGCGCGCTCGACCCAGGAGTAGACGCACCATGGCGGGGTTCGGACCCGGCGTGGCCCGGTCCGGCGTGAAAGGTCATTGACATGGTGATTATGAGAGTTCGTTACTCGGACCGCGGCATCGCGACGGACCGCGCCGCTTGCGTTCATCTGTTTAACCGGGGGCCTCATGAAGATTGTTGGGTTCGGTATCGTGTCGGTAATCGGTCTGGCGCTAGATTTCGGTGTTTTCACTTCCGTCGTGTTGCTGGGAGGACCGCCTTTCCTGTCCAATCTCGTCAGCGCGTGCTGCGGCGTCGTCTTCGTTTTCTTTGTTGCGTTGCACGCTGTTTTCGAAGACGATGGGCGCTACGTCTGGGGCAAGCTTGCCATCTATCTTACCTACCAGGTCTTGTCGATCTCGCTGTTCTCCGCCGCGATTGCCTGGGTGAGCGCCTCATCGGGCATCTTCCCGCCCTTCGCCAAGTTGATGACGACGCCATTCTCGTTTTATACAAACTTCCTCTTCATGGGCTCCCTGACCGAGCGCCGGTTACGGCTCTACTGAGCGGGGCGACAAGGCGATGGCCAGGATCGTGGTTTTCATTCCGATGTATAACTGCGCGAAGCAGATCGGGCGTGTCATCGCCCAGTTTGATGCCGCAACGCAGGGGCTTTTCGACGAAATCGTCGTTATTGATAACCGCAGCAAGGATGACGGCGTGACGCGCGCGACCGAGGCTCTCGCCTCGCTCAAGGGCGTGCGTACGCGGCTGCTTGAGAACCGCGAGAATTACGGTCTCGGCGGCTCGCATAAAGTGGCGTTCGAGTATGCGCTCGCCAACGGTTTCGACCATGTTGTAGTCCTGCATGGCGATGACCAGGGCAGTATTCAGGATCTCGTTCCGCTGCTGCGTCATGGTGAGCATTTGAACCACGACGCACTGTTGGGGGCTCGATTCGCACCGGGCTCGCGTCTGCACGGTTACTCACTGCCACGCATCGTCGGCAATTATGTCTTTAACACCCTCTATTCGATCGCGGCCGCCCGGCGCCTCTACGATCTTGGTTCGGGCCTGAACCTGTACGCGACCGCGAAGCTGTCAGGTCGGGAGTGGAAACGGTTCCGCAATGACCTTACCTTCAATTACTACCTCACGCTACTGATGGGGGCGACCGGCTGGCGTATTCGGTTCTTTCCCATCAGTTGGCGCGAGGATGACCAGATCTCTAACGTCAAGATGTTCAGTCAGGCGACACGTGTACTGCGCATCGTTCTGAGTTTTGTAGCCGGCCGCGCACGGTTCTTCGCGCAAGACCATTCCCCCAATCCGGGTCAGGTCTACGCCGCGGATACGCTGTACCAGGGTCCTGATTGAGCAATGGTTGGAATGTTGGCGGGACTCGCACGAACGCCCGCGACCCTGCTCCATGGGTTGGTCACGATCGCGGCGGGGGCGCTGCTTCCGATCGGGCTTGTCGTCGCGATTGTGTCCTTCCCCGAGACACCGTGGCATTATCTCACGGAGGATTTCGCTGGCCGCGTCGTGCTCGCGGCCCTGCTCTACCTCGCATCACAAGTATTACGCGCCCTGCGTCTTGCTTTTATCCTCACCGATATTCGGATCAGCATTCGCCGATTGACGGATGTGCACTTTCTGACCGAGGCGGTCAGCTTGGTCATCCCTTACAAGATCGGCGATCTCTATCGTGTGTTTGAGGTTGGTGCGCTGTGCGGCCATTTTCCGCGTGCGCTCATAGCAGTCTGGATCGAGCGGGCCGCCGATTCGATGGTCATTGGGATCATCATCGTCGTGGCTTTGGGATTCGGCCGAACCGGCTATGAGGCCGTTATGCCGCTCCTCGCGTTGCTCGCGGTGTTCATTACCTTGTCGCTCCTCGTTTTCCTCGTGGTGCCGCAGAACATCAGTCGTCTCAAGCATTTCGTGATCCGGCGCTATCATTCTAAGGCTGCGGTGAGATTTTTGCGCTTCATCGATTTGATCCAGAAGACCTTGTCGGAAGCGCCACTTCTGATGGAGCAGAAATATATGACGCTGCTGTTCCTGACTGCCTGTGTGTGGATCGACGAATCACTGGTCCTGTGCGCGATTATTCCTGGGCTGTCGCGGAGCCCGGCTCTGCTGGCGAGCGGTCTCGTCAGCTTTCTGACCACGATCGCGACAGGGCTGAGCGCGGTCGGGCCATTGCCAACAGAGACTTTTGATCACATCGCCCCTTTCAGGCATCTGTCGGGCGCGACGAGTGCGGGCATGTACCGAATGGCGACGGCCGTCCCGCTGCTTCTGGTCGGACTCGTCGCGTTCGCGCGTTATGGTGCCTGGCGCTTGCGGCCGCCACGAAAGACCAACGACTCTGGTCAAACCGCGTCGCCAGGGAGGAGACTTTGACCATAACGCTCGTTTACGACGATACGGTCGGTGTCCCGCCGGACATCACAACGTTGACCGGGCTCGATCACTTTGGCCCGCTGTTCTATCGCAAGAAGACCTTGGCGAGCCACGTGTTCGCAACCGCTGAGACTGTCGTCGACGAGATCGTTCACCTGCGCGGTCCGGGCGATCTCGCCGCGCTCAAGACGCGCCTCGCGTTTCCGCCACCCGATTCGCGCTACATCTACTTTCCGGCGAACATCGCGCCCGGTCAGAGTTTCGACTTGGTATCGATCTTCTTCCAAAAAATCGCGCTCTCCAGCCGAGACCTTGCCTTGACCGTAGGGACGGCGCCGCGCTGGACCGGCATTTTCCTGGTGGGCGCCGACAGGATGAGGGAAATCGCCAATCGCGACAGCACGCGGATCATTGGCGACGTTGCCTCGCATAATTTCGCTAACGTCGCCGCAGTCGAAAATCGCGGCCTGTTCGTCGATCTCGCGGATTACACCAACTTTCTGGAGTTCATCACAAGCCATTTCCAGGTTCGGCATTTCAATGACATCGGATACGATCGCTTCACGGTCAGGAAGTCGTCGAGGGACAAAGAGAAGATACGGCGCGAATATAGTTTCTACAAATGCCTCCCGGAATCGATGCAGGTCTTTTTCGTGCAGGCCTTCGACTTCGCCGAGGCGGGAATTAGCGCGTCATACAAGATGGAACGTCTTAACGTTCCGGATGTCGCCATGCAGTGGGTACACGATGCCTTCAGCAAGGATGAATTCGACCGCTTGCTCGAACGCCTGTTTAATTTCCTTGGCAGCCGTGTCCGCAAGACGGTCCTACGCGAAATCGCCGAGGAGGAGCATCGCAGACTCTACTTGTACAAGGTGGAGGAACGGGTACAAGCCCTGAAGGCGCTCCCGCTGTTCACGAGGCTCGATGGATTGCTTGCCGGCGCAACCCCCTTTGGCGGCATCGACCGTCTGTTCGAACGCTATGCCTCACTGCTTGCCAGGCTGGCACGCGGCGGGCGGACGGCGGAGCTAAGCGTCAGCCACGGCGATCTCTGTTTCTCGAACATTCTTTACGACAAACGCACTCAACTTCTGAAACTCATCGACCCGCGCGGCGCGGCCTCGGTGGACGAATTATTCATGGACCCCTACTATGACCTAGCCAAGCTGTCGCACTCGATCCTTGGCGGCTATGACTTCATCAATAACGGCCATTTCACGGCTGAAATCGACAACGATCTGCGTCTGAAGCTATCTCTCGCCGGCTCCGACCGCGGCGACAAGCAAGCGGCCTTTCGGGCAGCGGTCGCCGCTGCCGGATTCAGGATTGATCTTGTCAGACTCTATGAGGCCTCGCTCTTTATCAGTATGTTGCCGCTCCACGCCGACGACCCCGGCAAACTTGTCGCGTTCGCGTTGACCGCCAGTGCGATACTTGAGGATCTTGAGCGTCGATGAACTCAGTCAGAGTCCGGCCCATGCTCGAGGAAGTGTTTTAATTCCTGGGGTGTTCCAAGCGGGTGGACGGCATCGAGCGGCACTTCGTGGATATGGACGGCGCGCCCCTCGGCGATCAGCTGGTTGTACATTGGTGCGATGTACCGCTCGCCGCGCTCGAGATGCTGGGGCACCGCATAATATCGCTCATAGATCGAACGATAGAGCCCCAGCGAGCTGAAGTAGTATAGCCCGACGGTCGCATGCGGCGAGATGCGCTGCTTTTCGCGGACCTCAATAGCCTGTCCGCTCGTCTCATCGAGGCTCACGAAGCTCCACCCTTCGCCGTCTCCCGGAAAACACGGAATCCAACCGTCACCGCGGATCGCCGAAACGGGCAGGGCGCGCGCTTCAACATAAGTGTCTATGTTATAGACGGCGATCGGAGCCCCGTCGTTGGTGATGCGGTGGCTGGCCAGAAGTGCCGTCGTTGCCTGGCCGTCGGTCACCGCGTCGAGTTCAATCAACTCAAACCCGACGATGCCGAGCCGCGGCGCCTCAGCAGCAATGAACGCCTGGGCGTTGTCGGCGCGTCGGGCGATGAATACGAACCGCCAGCCAGCATCGATGAAGCCGCGCAGGCTCTCCATCGACCATGCGAACAGCGAGCGGCCGAGCGCCAGGATGGCATACTTGGGAACATCGTATCCCGCCTCGCGGAAGCGTCGCCCCTCGCCCGCCATCGTGATAATGACATATGGGCCCTGGGTGCTCATGAATCTTCGCCGATCAAGTGGCGGATGTCGTCGTAGCTGTGGGAGACAAATTCGTCGGGGCGGACCGCACGATCGTCAACGTAGAAGCCTCCGTGACCGGCCCATGGCTTGCCGAAATGAATTTCGTCGTAGGGGATCTCATGCTTATCGAGCCATGCCGTTGCCACGCGCGCGGTCACGGCGTTGATGCGCCCGATGTTGCCGTCAAAGGTGTTCATGTTTCGGGAAGTCATGATGATTATGTAAAACCCGTCGTTCTTGTACGCCCGCAGCCGTTTCACGACCTCGTCGCGCGGCGGTACATCCGCGTAGGACTGGTCCGGCCTCTTCACGGAGCACAGTGTGCCGTCGAGGTCGATGACGATGCAATTCCGCCTTTGGATCATGGTGGCGAAGTCCGTCGCGGTGTTTCAGCGATTCGGGTTGATGTCAGTAGCCATGTGCCGGCCGCCTGGAAGAGAGACCCGGATTCCCTACGCCGGGACCGTGGTGAGAGCCCGGCGGGCGCGGTATTCACCATAGGCGAGCAAAGCTCCAAACATTCCAAAAAGATAAAGTGAGTAATAGTATTTGAACTGGCTCGCCGGTGCCACCAGTGCGACGACCGGTACGCGACTTCCGATCAACATCGCTGCCGCTGCCGTCGCTGGCAACAGGCGGTGCAGAAGCATTGCGATCGACACCAGCGCCAACCCGGGCAGCAAGCTCCAGTGTAAGGCGCTGCCGGTCAACGTCAGTCCTTCATAGCGCGATGTCCGGTCGATCACCCCCTTCATCCTGTCGTAGAGGACCGCTGATAGCGGTTCACGAGCAATCGTGCGCCAGGTTTTCGGCGGATAGCCTGTGCCGGACCGCGCGAAATCGGCGTACAAAAAATCGTCAGGCGACAGACCGGAGCTGATAAGAAGTGCGATCGCACGGTCCGCCGCGAACAAGGGCAGGTTGTTGCCCAGGGTCTGCCGGACGCGAGTGCCGAAGGCCGCGAATTCGGCGTCGCTTGCGTTGGCGTTCCACTTGCCGGCCCAATAGACACCGGCTTCATATGGGACAGATATCGATCGAACGGCATCGAGATCGACGACCCGCGAAAAGACCCGCTCGTCCTCCGCCTTATCGGGCGACCAATAGTCGTGCTGCATTACGAACCCGAATGGATTGAGCAGGAGTACCAGAGAATAGTCGCGTGCCTGATCACGGAACACTGTCTTCTGCACACCGATACCAAGCAGTCCATAAACAGCGACGACGACGGCGAGCATTTTCGCTGTTTCACGCGGGGGCGCCACTCTGAAGATGGCCAGCAGAATTGGCAATGTTATCGCCGTGACAATGCCTTCGCCACGGTAGAGTTCCAGGAAGCCGCATACACCGCTGAGTACCCATCCCTCTATGGCATGCGGCATTGGCACGGCACCGATGCTTCGTCGGCGAACCTTGTTAAACAGGTAAATCGCCAGGGCCATATGCACGACCCCAAAAACCGTATCACGCGTGTACAAGATCGAATTGACGATGATCGGGACACTGACGAGCGATAAACCGACCGCCAATGCCGCGATCGTGATGCCGCCGATACGGTTGAGTGTCGCCGCGATATAGACAAGGAGCGCCGCGGTGATGACGATCTGAAATAATCCTATGACAGCGACGTTTGGCCAAACCTGATAGAGGCCGAGCCAAAGCAGTGGATGCAGGTAGGAAAACCAATTGTCGATATGCAACGACTCCAGGCGCCTGATCGATGCCAGCGTGTCGGTCATCAGCAGGCCTGGCCACAAACCGAGCAGCCAGATCAGATAGTAGATGGCCAGGAAGGCGAACAATGCGGCGCAGCGCACGGAATCGCGGCGGTTGCGGGCGAGAAAGGCGACGACGGCGTCACGGTGAGCCAGCACTCCGTAACACAACGCGTAAATCGCGCCGAACATGGTGGCGCGCAGAACGACAAGGATGAGGTAGAATCTACCGGTATCGGGATCAAGGTAGCGGTTCTCGTTGTAGATCGCGAAGACCAGCCAAAGGGCCGGTACTATGAGAGCGAGGCACGCGGAGCGCGCGCGGTTGACCAGCATGTTCTTGATCCGTGGAGGCTATTTGAGTTTTCAAGTGTCGTATGCCGTGATCGTTCGCGCAAGAGAGACTTGTCGCGGCGGTTGGTGCCACGTGGGGACTCGCCGGTCACGCCATGGCGCGCCAAGGCGAATGAATGCGACGGCCGTGCGACATTCAGCGGGAAGCGCATGTAGACCCCGCTCACCCCGCCGTGATGCGATCGATCTCCGCCAGGTCCTCCGCGGTCAGTTTCCACGCGCCGGCCTTGACGTTCTGCTCCAACTGTTCCGGCTTCGTCGCGCCGGCGATCACGCTCGTCACCGGCTGCCGCGACAGCAGCCAGGAGAACGCGAGCTCCAGCATCGTCTTCCCCCGCGCCTCCACGAAGTCGCCGAGTTGCTCGGCGATGACCCAGTTGCGCTCGGTCAGATAGCGGTCGGCGAGGCGCTGCGTCGCGGCCAGCCGCGTGCCGGGCGGCATCGGCGCGTTGCGGCGGTATTTCCCGGTCAGCAGCCCGCTGGCGAGCGGGAAGTAGGGCAGCATGCCCATCCCGGCGGCGCGCGCGGCGGGCATCAGTTCCGCCTCGGGCGCGCGGAACACCAGCGAGTATTCGTCCTGGCAAGAAACGAATTTGTTCAGCCCGCACACCTGCGCCGTCCACCGCGCCTCGGTCACGCGCCACGCCGGGAAGTTGGAACAACCGATGTAGCGCACCTTACCCTGCCGCACGAGATCGTCCAGTGCGCGTAACGTTTCCTCGATCGGCGTGCGCGGATCGAAACCGTGGATCTGATACAGGTCGATCCAGTCGGTGCGCAGGCGGCGCAAGCTGTCCTCGACGGCGGTCATGATGTAGCGGCGGGCGCCACCCTGTTTCACCCCGACGCTGTCCATCGGGTTGCCGAATTTCGTGGCCAGCACGATGTCGCGGCGGCGGTCGCCGAGCACCTGACCCATCAGGGTTTCCGAACCGCCCTGCTCGCCGTAGGTGTCGGCGGTGTCGAACTGGGTAATGCCCAGATCGATCGCTTTGTGGATGACGGCGCGCGTTGCCTCGAGGTCGATGCGGCCGCCGAAATTGTTGCAGCCCAGTCCGATGCTGGAGACGCGCAGGCCGGAGTGGCCCAGATTTCGGATTTCCATCGGCTTTGTCCCCGCGTTCGACAACGGCAGGATGTCAAAGCTGGGTTGGATTGTCCATGTTGCCGTCCGGCGGCCGCGGCTGAGGAAGCGCCGGGGCTTCCGCCCCGGACCCCGACCAAGGGCATTGCCCTTGGAACCATTCATTTTGGGTAGGTGTGTGAGGAGGGCCG
>ODAK010001046.1_pt1 | contig 30973 bp, 30 predicted proteins | sample 1539591 | NCBI WGS metagenome assembly ODAK01 (sample SAMEA3539303, study PRJEB22396) | soil metagenome | biome: tundra; feature: field; material: soil | place: USA | collected 2010-05 | depth 0.15 m
CGCAGGGCGGCACGATCATCGGGCGGAGCCTCGACTGCCACCTGACGCTCGAGGATCCGCTCGTGTCCCGCCGGCATGCGCGCATCGTCGTAGACGACAGCGGTGCTCGGATCGAAGACATGGGCAGCCGAAACGGGGTGCGTGTCAACGGCGCGGTCATCCGCGACCCGGTTTCGCTCCGGAATGGCGACCGGGTGCGTATCGGTACGCAAGACTTCGTCTTCTGCTGCGTCGACCCGGCGGGCAACACTCACTCGCGTACGACCGGGCAGCTCCGGTTGTGCGCGAACTGCCGCTTGCCGTACCCGCGGGAGCTCCTCGCGTGCCCGAGCTGCGAGGCCACCGAACAGACCGACGACGACACGCTCACGGGAAGCGACCGCGTCACTGCGCACGTGTGGAACCTGCAGCTCATGATCGAGTCTCTGGAGCGAGCGCTCCGGATGGCGCGCATCGAGGACGCTGAGCGGATCGTGCAGCGGGCGATCGTGCAGGCCGAAGAGGTCATCGGCGCGGGCTCGTCGCTCGACGCCGAGACGCTCGGCGGTCTGTCCGTGCAAGCGGTCGCGATGTCGCTTGCCTCGGGGGATCCCGCCTGGGCACACTGGGTTCTCGATATCCACGGCCGCACCGGCCGCATCCCGCCGATCGACGTCACCGAGCAACTCGCGGGCGTCGCGACGCAGCACCGCACGCTGATCCGCGACGCGATCGACGAGCTCCTGCGGCGGGTCGAGGCCTCTCACGATGCGGCCGCCGGAGAGCGACCCGCCAGCGACGAGCCGGCCGTGCCGGCCGCTAGTGAGACCGACGAAATCGAGGGTCTCGTTCGCCTTCGCGCGCTCCGGCGGACCCTCCACGAGGCCGAAGCACTGGCGGCCGTCGCCCCGAAGGCGGCTCGCCACTTGCCCACCGCGTGAGGCTCTCACGCCGCCAAATGTTGCCCTACGCGACGCCGAAAGATATTGCTGTAGATGGGCGGCTGGCGCGGGGGGGGATACGTCAGCGAACCTTGAGCCGAGCGAGCTATGCGCTTCCGCCTGCGCTATCAGCACCATGACCTCGCGTTGGGCGACGGCGAGTTCGTCGTCGGCCGCAGCGCGGGCTGTCAGCTTTCGCTCGACGATCCGCTCGTGTCGCGGCGGCACGCGATGCTCGTCGTGACGAAAGACGCCGTGACCGTCGAGGATCTCGGGAGCCGCAACGGCGTCATCGTGAACGGTGAACGGATCTCTGCGAAGGCGGTGCTCCAGCCCGGTGACAAAATCACCATCGGCTCTCAAGAACTCGTCCTTCTTCGAGGCCGCGAGAATGCGATGCGCGAGACCGCCAGCCTGGCGAGCCGCGGCACGATGCCGAAGATCGCCGCGGTCCCGGAGACGTCGGTCCGCAACGAGCCAAGCGAGCCTCCGACGCCACTGAAAGAAGACTTGACCGGCCGTACCGAGGGCGACTCCTCGACGGTCCGTCGCGTGACCGCGTTCAAGCTCCTCGGTGGCGTCGCCGAGAAGGCCCTCGCCATGGGCCGAGCAGACGAAGCCGAACGGCTCCTCGCCGGCCCGCTCGCCGATCTCGTCGAGGCGAGCCGAAACGGTCGGCCGGTCTCGCCGTGGCTGGTCGACGTCGCCGCGCGTCTCGCCGCGAAGCTGGCGACCACGACCGCGAAGGGAGCCTGGGCGGACTACGTCATCGAGCTCTATCAGTCGCAGGGACGTCCCTGTGCGGCGCCGGTCGTCGACGAACTCAACAACGCGTTTCGCAAGGTCAACGCGATCGATCTCGTGCGCCTCCGCGCGTACCTGGCGGAGCTTCGGGAGAAGCAGGCGACGCTGGGTCCTGCCGAGCGCTTTCTGCTGCAGCGGATCGAGGGGCTCGAGCGGCTCGCTGCGCTTCGTTGAGCGACGACGGCTCGGCGCGACGATTCACGGTTTGCCACGCGAGGTTCGCGGCTGCAGCGCCCGCGAGGACGGCGCGGAGGTCGCCGTCGGCGACACCCGCGAGGACCCGCGCGAGCTCCTCGGGCAGCTCTCGCGTCGTCGGGACGGTTCGGGCGATTCGCCGCTCGGGCGGCCGCTCGATCGCCGGGAGGGCGCCGACGCGGAACCGCAGCTCGCGGACGGACACGCCCCGCTCTTTCAAGCGCGCGCGCACTTCGTCGGACAGCAGTGAGAGCTCGTTCGCCCAGACGCTGCTCGGCACCCGGAGCAAGAGGACGTCGTCTTCGATCGAGATCGGGTGCGCGCGCTCCGCGATGCGCGCGCCGACGGCGTCTCTCCACAGGAGTATCGGGATGACCTCGCGCGTGCGCGCAAAGCGGTTTTCGCCAGCGCGGTTCAAGATCGCGCTGAGCGCTTCGGGCCTGATCAGCCTGGACCGGGTGCGCTTTCCCATCGCTTCACCCCGACGCCTAGGGCGCCGGCCTCCGCAGCAAGACGTCGCCCTCGGGCGCGAGCGGCTCGAAGACCGCTCCGCGGCGGTCGGTCGTCCCGCTGCGGATCGCTCCGTCCGAGAAGAGCATGGCGTACGAGGCGTTCGGGCGCGGAGTGTCCGAGCCGTCGGGGACGACGAAGACGACCACCGCGTGCGTCCGCGCGGACGCAGGCGCCGCGGAGGCCCCCACGCGGCAGCGCGTGGCGACGGCGCTCGAGGGGTCCGTTCGCGCACATCGGTCGAGGGCGCCAGCGTCGTCAGCGCCGGTCGGGGAAGCGTGCCCAGCCCGCCCGGCGATCGCCAGAGCAGCGGCAGCCCGTGCGTCTTCGGACGGATCGCGCGCGAGCACGGCGCGCTCGGGAGAGCCGTCGCCGCACCTCGCGCTAGAGCGCGCGAGGCCGGCGAGGGCGTTCGCGCGAACGAAGGCGCGCGGATCGCCGACGAGCCCGCAGAGCGCGGCGACACCCGCGTCGGCCCCGGTGGTCGCGGTGATTCGCGCGGTGATCCGCCCGACGGCTGCGGTCGCGTTCACAGCCGCCTCGCCCGGCGCTCCGGCGAGGGCCGCGAGCCGCGAGAGATCGGATGCATCGCCGACGGCGCCGAGCGACCAGGCCGCCTGCGCGCGAACGCTCGCATCACCGTCGGCGAGCAAGGAGCGCAACAGTGCGACAGCCGCCGGTTCGCTCGCGTGTGCCGCACACATCGTCGCCGCGGCGCGGCGGTCGGCCGCCTCGTCGGATCGCGCGACCCCGGCGAGCACCCGCGACGACGAGGCCCGAGGGGCACGCCCGATGGCCTCGATCATCGCGTCGCGCTCGGGCCCGGCCGCGAGCCCCAGCGCACCGGCGAGCCGCTCGACGGCGGCATCGTTCGAGGCTCGCTCGAGGACGCCGCCGAGCGCGGTGAGGACGGCCGCGCGGTCGACCTCGTCGCCGCCGTTCAGCTTCGCGACGAGCGCGTCGCGGGCACTCTCTCCGCCGGACTCCGAGAGCGACGTGGCCGCGTGGAGCCGGACCGAGGCGTCCGCGCTGTCGATCGCGTCGAGCAGCGCCGCCGTCGCGTCGGGGCCCGCGCTCGGCCCGAGCGCGCCGAGCGCGTCGATGGCCGCGAGCTCCAGCGCGAGGTCTCGAGCGCGCGTCAGCTCGACGAGCAGCGGCGCGGCGCGCGGGGCGCCCGTCCGACCGAGCAGCGTCGCGATCCGCGCGCGCTCGACGAGCGTGGGACGGGCATCGCGGAGCGCGGCGGCGAGCGGTTCGACCGCGCGCCCGTCGGGAACTGCGGGATCGAGGAGCGCGAGCGCCGCGGCGAGCGCCTCGCCGCGAACGATCTGGTTTCGGTCGACGACGAACTCGAGCACCACGGGAACATGGGCGCCCGTCCCGGCGCCGGCGAGGGCGTGGAGCGCCGCAGCCGTCGGCAAGGTCCCGCGCCGCATCGCGAGCACGATCGCCGGCGCAGCGTCGTGAGCCCGAAGCGCGCCGAGGACCCAGGCCGCGCTCGTGGCCTGCTGCGGCGATGGCGACCCGCCCAGCAGCGTGATCAGCGACGGAACGGCCGCGGTCGACGAAGCGACCAGCGCCTCGCGCGCCGGCGTCGGTTCGAGCGCACCGGCCGCGTCGTCGCCCGCGCCGAGCGCTCCGACGAGGAGCCGCACCGCGTCGGGGGTCGCGATTCGACCGAGCGCCGTCAGAGCGGCCTGCCGGAGGGGAGGCGTCGAGTCGGCGACGAAGGGCGCGATCGCATCGACCGCGTCGGCGGCTCGCATCCGTCCGAGCGCGGCGAGCGCGTCGCGCCGCACGTCGGTGCTCTGGTCCCGCAAGGCCAGCACCAGCGCGGACGACGCGCGGGGATCGCCCAGGTCGCCGAGCGCCCGCACGACCGCCTGACGAACGTCGGGCGACGAGTCTTCGACCTTGCCCACGAGGGGAACGACGGCGCGCGCGTCGCCGAGGCGAGCGAGCGCGGCGATGATCTGGATGCGCACGGCCGGGGTCGGGTCGTCGAGCCTCCCCAGCAGCGGCGCGACTGCCTCGGCCGAGGCCTGTCGCCCGAGCGCCTCCGCCGCCTCGGCCCGGACCTCGGCGTCCGGGTCGCCGAGGGTACGCGCGAGGGGAGCGACGGCACGCGGGCTCGGCAGAGCGCGCGCCACTTCGCACGCCTTGCGCCGGGCACGCACGTCGGGTGCGTTGAGCCAGCCGGTCACTGCGTCGGCCGCGCCGGCGGCGCGCAGTCGGATCGCCGCGTCAGCCGCCGCGAGGCGGACCTCGTCGTCCGGGTCGCCGAGCGCGGCGAGGGCGAGCGGCGCTCCACGCGTCGGGCCGAGCGCGCGCAGCTCGTGCGCGGCCGCGCGTCGTGTCACCGGATCGGCGGCGGCGAGATCCCGCTCGACGCGCTCGGCCACGTCGGGCCACACGAGCGCCGCCGCAGGCGCCGGGAGAGCCAGAACGAACGCGAGCGAGAGCGCGGGAGGCGCGAGGGGCGCGAACGGGAGCCAGCGCCGGAGCACGCCCACACGTTATCAAACGGACGGCGCGAAGAGGGCGAACGCGCAATCCGGGCTCATGCGAGGCCGCCCCGACGGCGGATCAGCCAGTGGAGACCGAGCCAGAACGCCGCCGAGAGGGACCACGCCCACGCCGGGGCCAGGGGGGTCACCCGCCGCTCGGCGTTGATCACGGTCGGCTTCGGCAAAGGCAGCGCCGAGGCGTCAGCGGCAGTGGCGAAGACCCCTCCGGTCGCGCGCGCGAGCGCCTCGAGCCTCGCCGGATCGGGGCGCGAGTCCGCCCATTCGTCGCCGCCGGCTTCGCACGCGAAATCCTTGCGGGTCATGGCGCCTGCGGCCCGAAGTCGCGCGGTGTAAGCCCCTTCGCCGAGCGCCGGTAGGGTTAGATCGAGCGTCGTTGCGCCAGGCGACGGCGACCGCTCGACGTGAATCGGCGCTGCCGGCCCGTCGATGCGCGTCACGTCGAGCAGGACCTTCTCCGCGCCGACGTTCGTGGTCTGCCCTCGGGCGTCAGGCCCGGCCTGCGTCGAGGGCGCGAGATGCGCCCGGAGCTGCGACGGCAGCCCCGCCGTGCACCCGCCGACGATCTCGAGCTGAGCGGGCTCGAAGCGCGGATCGCGCATCAACCAGCCGAGCAGACCGTCCCACAGGGCGCCGTGACCTCGCCCCGCTGTCTTCGCGGCGAGGCCTGAGAACGCGAGTCCCCACGCTCCGTCGACGCCGAGCGCGATCGTTCGGCCGTCGCCTTCGTCGCCGATCGCGAGCACGGGCATCTTCGCTCCACTTCGCGTGGTGAGGGAGGGGTGGGTCCAGAGGACGACTCCACCGGGCCGGACGTCGCCGAGGACGTTGGCGCCGGGCATCGTGGGCAGCTCCTCGCCGGCCACGTCGCGGAGCGGGCCGAGGAGCGGCGCGACCCGTCCGTCGGCCGTCCACTGCGGAACGAACGAAGACGTGTCCGCGCTCGTAGCGCGCGGTGAGCCGTCGATCGCGACTGGCAGGACCTCGGCGAGCGGCGTCCCCGCGTAGCCTCCCGCGACGAAGGAGTTCTGGCCACCGACCATCACCAGCCCGCCTCCGTTGAGGACGTACCGGCGGATGTTGTCGAGGTACTTCTCGAGCCCGTAGGGTTGCGCGTCGAAGTCTTGTAAGACGATGGCGTCGAAGCTCGGCAGGTGATCCTTGAACAGCTCGTCGACCGGGAACGGGATCAGCGCCAGGTCGTTGTATCCGGCGCGCACGTCGCTCGTCGGCGTTCGCAAGATGAAGAACGCGACGACGTCGACCGAGGCGTCGCTCTTCAGCCACTGGCGAAGGGCGCGAACGTCGTTGGTCGGGTGGCCGGCGACGTGGAGGACGCGCACGCGCTCACGGGACACGTCGAAGGTCACGAGGCGCCTGTCGTTGGCTGCGATCGTGTCGCCCGGAGGGGGAGCGACGCCGACCTCGACGATGTGCGTGCCCGCGCGCTCGAGCGTGATCGTCAGATCGATCGTCCCGTGTCCGTCATCGACGTGAACGACACCCGACGCCAGGAGCGCGGGTGGCCCGTCGTCCCGAAGCTCGCGCGCCGAGACCGTCAGCTCATCGCACGTGAGCCCGCCGGCGCAGCCGACCTCGACGCGGAGAGGCAAGGGGACGTGAGCCACCGCGGCGCCGGCCGCGCTGACGCGCCGGATGCTCGCGTCGGCCGGGACCACGCGCGTCGTCGCGATCGTATCGATGGGAACGCGCAGCGCGCTCCCGAGAGCGCGCAGGCTCGCCTCCGACGGCTCCGCGGGCGGATCGTCGAGGCGCCCGTCGCTCACGACCACGACGGCGGCCGGGCGCTCGGCCGACGACGCGGCGAGCGCGCGGAGAGCCGCCCCGAGATCGCTGCGCGGCGCGCGCGCAGAGGCCTCGGCGCCGTCGGTCCCGCCCAGCCCGTCCGCGAACGGCACGGCCGGCCCGTCGCCGAACCCGAGGACGACGAAGCGCGCGTTCCCTTCACCGGTCTTTTCGAGGCGGGCGATGGCTTCGTCCCGCGCGACACGCCGGGGACGTCCGTCGTCGCCGTCGAGGGCCATCGAGCGCGACGCGTCCGCCAGGACGACGACCCGCGCTCCGACCGTCGAGGCGCGCGCCGACACCCGGGCCGGTCGCAAGACCGCGGCGAGGAGCGCCGCGACGGCGAGTAGCCCGCTCGCAGCGATCGCGAGCCCGCCGCGCGCGTGCCGGCGCAGCTCGACGAGCAGCAGCGCGAAGCTCGTCGCCGTGAGCGCGCACGCGACGAGCACCGCCCACGGCGGCAGATCGGCGCTGGCCCCGAGGTGCGTGGAGAGCATTCAGGGGCTCGTCAGCGCGCGCCGCCGCATCAGAAACGGCGCGTGGACCTGGTCGTCCTTGTAGTTCGAGCAGAGCACGTACATCGCGATGTTCACCGCGAGCCGGATCGCGTGTTCGCGCTGCAGGTCGCCGCCGGGCACCACCTGCTGGTCCCACATTCCCGACGCACCTCGCGCGAGGGCGCCGCCGAGATCATGCTCGCTGAACAGGACCTGCGCCTGTCCGCCGCGCACGATGGCCTCGAGCGAGGGCGGCCCCTCGACCCGCCCCTCGGCGCGTCGTAGGAGGTAAAACGTGCGAAAGACCACGTGATCGGTCCCGATCGTGATCGGTGCGCCGTCGGGCAGCACGCGCGCGACCTCGCGGCGCGCGCTCTTGCCGAACGCGCTCGGCTCGCCGCGGTCGCCCGCGCCCGCGTCGTCTACGAGGAGGATGCCCCCGAGCGCCAGGAACCCCCGGAGCCCGCGGATCTCCGCGCCCGTCAGCGGCGCGAGCTCGGTGTCGCCGCTCCAGTAGAGAAACGGCGCGTCGACGATCGATGGCTCGTCGGCGTGAACGACGGTCGGGTGCAGCCGCGCCGGAGCGCTGGTGCGCTGCATGAGCTCCCAGGCCCAGCGGGCGGGTGCCGTTGCGCGGGCCGGGCCGGTCTGCGCTCCGGTCAGGAGCACGCGCGGGTCGAACGCCCCGGCGTCCCCGAAGGCGCGCGCCGGTGAGGGCACGAGCACGACGAGCGCGGCGGCGATCAGCAGCGCGACCGCGGGGAGCGCGAAGGGGCGAAGACGCACGCCACACTTCTAGCCGACCGGGACCGAAGCGCGAAGCGCGCGCCCGCCTCGCGGCGATGCGGGCTCGGAGACGGCGGGCTCTGGCCTCCGTCGACTGCCCGGAGGATACGCACGTGCTCCTCGCGAGCGCTAGTCGAAATCGTCGACGCGCCAGATGCCGCTCTCGCGCTTCAACTTGACCTGGTGCCCGCCCGGAACGGGCACGAGCGCGCTGTCGCCCGTGACCTGAACGGGCAGCGTCTCGGGCTCGTTCAGGCCGTCGACGAAGGTGCGCACGTCGTTCTCGATCGCCGCGCGGGTCGCCGGCGACAGCACCCTCATCAGCCCCGCGTAGCTGCGTCGAGCGAGGACACGGCGCAGCTGCTCGAGCGCCTCACCGGGGGTGCGGCCCCCGCCGGGGAGCGCCCCCGCTGCGGTCACCCAGTAGCGACCGTCGCGCAGATCGAGCGCCGCCTCTTCGCCGTCGGCATAGCGGAGCCGCGCGGTCGCCGTCACGCGCGCGCCTGGTTGCGAGAGCGCCGCACCTTGCTCGGCGAGCTCGGGCCGCTCATCGAGGAGCATGCGCGTCACGTCGTCGTGGCTCCGATCGCGACGCGAGCCGGCGCTCATCATCGCGTAGAGAGCGCCGGCGTCTCCGCGAGAGGCCGCGTCGCCGTACGCGCGCGCGGCGTCGCGAGGATCGGAAACGGCGCGCGACGCGCAGGCCGACGGCGAGAGAGAGACTGCGAGCACGACGACGAGGGAATGGCCTCTCACCGGCTCCTCATGGCCCACTCAACTGTACACCGTCATGGGCCGACCTCGGCCTTCGCGATCTCGACGTCGAGGTCGTACTCATCGCGCCAGAGCGCCGCCTTGGACAGCACGGCCCACTCTTCGAGCTCGCGATCGTCCGCCCCGCGCAAGAACAGCGTCACCCGGCCGGCCGCGCGGTCCATCGCGGCGCGCGCGCTCTCGATCTTCTGCTTGTGCTCCCGGTCGAGCGCGTCGGCGATCCGCAAGATGCCCGCGAGCCCGCGAACCTTGCCGCGCCCCTCCTTGTCGAGATCGCGATACCCGGGGTGGCTGGTGTCGGGCGGCCCCTTGCGGTGATAGCGCGCGATGTTCGCCACGATGGCGCGCTCGTCGGGGGTGATGCCCATGATGTCGGCGTGCTGGATCAAGTACTGGCTGTGCTTGTGGTGGCCGCTGTAGTGCACGTAGTCGCCGATGTCGTGGAGCATCGCCGCGACGCGGAGGAGCAGGCGGTCGCGCTCGCCGAAGGCGTGCACGAGCTGGAGGTCGTCGAAGAGCTGCGACGCGAACCGGCACACGTGGCGCGCGTGCGCCTCGTCGAAGTGAAAGCGGCGGCCGATGCGCGCGCACGCCTCGAGGACGCGCTCGGCCTCGCCCGCGGCGTCCCATACGTGGAAGAACTTGTCGACGAGCTCTTCGAGCACGCCCGCCGTGAGACCGACGCCGGGCGACACGATCGTGGTGGCCTTGAGCACCGTCGCGAGTCGCATGAAGATCGCCGTGGCGGGGACGATCGTGTCCGCGCGATCAGGCCGGAGCTCGTACGCGTCGCGCCGCTCGGCGTTGGACATCCCGCACATCTTCTTGAAGAGCACCTTTGCCGCGGCCACGTCGATGCCGCGGGGGACGCCCTTCGCCGGGCAGAGATCGCACAGCGTTTCGACGTTGCCCCCGGTGCCGATCAGGATGTCGACCCCTCCGAGCTGAGGGAGGGCCTCGCTGAGGGCCCGATCGATCGCTTCTTCGAGGAGCCGTTCGCGCGCGCGATCGACCGTCTTGACGCCCTTGAGATATGCCTCGAGCATCCGCACGGTGCCGAGGGGGAGCGACATCGTGAACGCCGTGTCGCCGCGATCGACGAGGGTCAGCTCCGTCGAGCCGCCGCCGACGTCGATGAGGAGCGCGCGCTTGTCACCCAAGGGCAAGCGCCGCGTGACCGCGAGCTGGATGAGCCGCGCCTCTTCGACGCCCTCGATGGTCTCGAGCGCGATGCCGGCCTCGCGCCGCGCGCGCTCGACGAGCGTGCTCCCGTTCTTCGCTTCGCGAACGGCGCTGGTCGCGATGGCGCGGTACGCGTCGACCTTCCACCGGTCCATCTCTTGGCGAAATTCGCGCAGGGCGGTGCACGCTTGACCCACCGAGTTGGGCGCGAGCCTGCCGGACAAGAACACTTCGGCGCCGAGGCGCACCGCTGCGCGCAACGTCGCGAGATCTTTCCACGCGGCGTCGGGACCCGCGCCCGGCAGGAGACCCTGCGCGCGCGCGACCTGCGAAGGCGCGGTCGCCTCGACGACGCGCAAGCGAATGGCGTTCGAGCCCACGTCGATGGCGGCGAAGCGCGGCATACGCAGAAACTAGCGGGAGCATGTCTCATCGGCTAGCGTCCGCAGCGGTGTTTCGACGGGCAGCCCTGCCGTTCGCTCGCGCGGCTCTCGCGACGGTACTCGTGGCTGGCACGGCGACCTTGGGCGTCGTCAGCGTGGCTATCCCCGGTTGCGGGGGGGATCCGGCGCGCGCTCCGACCATTCTCCGGCCGCTCGACGAGCCTCACGCCGTGGCCGTCATGGCCCGGGTCTTCAGGCAGCTCGGCCTCGAGCCCGTGCGCAATCGGGTCATCCAGTTCGGGTCGAGCGGCAACACGCTCACGCTCGACGTCGCGGGAAAAAACCGGCGCTTCGGCATCGCGTACATCACGTGGCAAGATGCCGACAAGCTCGGCGACGATCTGCCGAAGCGCGGCGACGCCGACGCCATCGTCGTCGTGCACGGGACGGGCGCCGACGACGACGTGCACGCGGCGCTCCTTTTCGCCGCAGACTACATGCAAGACGATCTGTCCGGCGACCGGCACACGTCGACCGCGATCGCGGCCGAGCAAAAGCTGGAGCTCGCAACGCGCGACGTGCTTCGTCGCGCGGAGCAAGAGACCTGGCCTTGACCGGGGCGCGGCGCGTTCTCCTGGCCGGGGCGCTCCTGACGATCACGGGCCTCGCCATCGCGGCGACGTCGCCGATCGTGGGCACCGGCGAGCTCGAACGAATTCACACGCAGCAGACCGCGGGGGGCGCCCTCGTCGTGGCCGGCTGGGCCCTCATCGCGTGGGGAGTGCACCGGATCGGGCGAGAAAGCTGATCGGGACGTGGAGGGCGGCGCCGTCACATGTCTTCGCTTCGCAAGACGACGACGCCGGTCCCGGGCCCGAGCGCCGGCGTCAACAGCGCCGCGAAGCCGAAGGGGCGGTCGTCGATCGTGAGCGTGCCCGTGCACGGGCCGCTCGCGCTCTTGCCGGAGAGGTCCTGCGTGGAGAGCGCCTTCGTATCGACGTCCGGCGTGAGCGGCGCCGCGTAGACGCCCGCCTTGTCGAACACGGCCGTGTAGTACACTGGGAACTTGGTCTCTTGCCCGGCCTTCGCCTGCTCGAGCAGCCGCGTCTTCAGGGCCTCTTGCAGGTGCCGCGCGAAGTACCGATACGACCAGCCCGTCACGAGGAGGGCACCGGTCGACCCATCGGGCCGCTTCACCGGCGCTCCGGCGATCCAGTCTTCGTCCGCGGTCGTCTTCGGCGGCGCGCCCGGCGGCGCCGGGAAGGCGCCCGTACCCGTCGCGTAGGCGATCTTGGCCTTCGCGATTGCCGGAAAGAGCGCACCCAGGTTCTGCCCCGCCATCACGTCTTCTTCGAGGTCGTTGCGAATCCCGATGCCCTCCGCGTCGGTCAGGGCGAAGAACGTCGATTTGGCGACGTTGAGATCGATGACGTCGCGGCGCACGCGCATGAGGGCCTTGCGGACGCCGGCAATGTCTTGCTTCGGGTCGGCTCCCGCCGCGACGAGAGGCGCGAGCTTCGCGGCGCCCTGGGGCAGCCCGCGCTCGACCTCGGCGACGTCCTTCGCGATCAGGTCGGCGAGCCAGGCCGCGTCAGGCACGGCGTGGATCGCGCTCTCTTTCGCCTGGTCCTTGCACCCGAGCGCGGCGAACACGGCGAACGAGGCGAACGAAGCGCGCAAACGGGCGCGGGACGGCGAACGGGGCAGGAGCTTCACGCTGCAGAGCATACGACGGGCCGGTGGCAGGAAAAGCGCCGCGTCGGTCTCCTCGCAGGAGGCGGCCTTTGGTAGGGTCGGCGCGCATTGACCCTCGGAGAGCCCCATCCATACCCGCCGCAGGGCGACGCGCCCTCGCGTCGCCTCGGCCGCTACGACCTTCGCGCGAAGATCGCCGACGGCGGCATGGCCGAGGTGCACGTCGCTCGGCGGGTCGAAGGTCCCGGCGCGGGCGAGGTCGTCGCCATCAAGACGATTCGCGAAGAGTTCGCTCGCAACCAGGACTTCGTCACGATGTTCATCGACGAGGCGAAGATCGTCTCGCGTCTGAAGCACCCGAACGTCATTCGGTACCATGAGCTCGGCACCGACGACGGGCAACTCTACCTCGTCATGGAGCTCCTCTTCGGACAGTCGCTCTGGAGCCTGTGGGAAGCGTGCCGCGCGCGGGGCGTGCGCCTTCGCTACGCGATGATCGCGTGGATCGGCGCCCGCGCGGCCGACGGACTCCACTATGCCCACGAGCTTGCAGACGAGAATGGTGTCCCCCTCGAGATCATCCACCGCGACGTCAACGCGACGAACATCTTCGTCACGTACGACGGCGCCGTTAAGGTCATCGACTTCGGTCTCGCGAAGGCCGCCAATCGCGCCTCGAAGACGGCGGCGGGGGTCATCAAAGGAAAGGTGGCGTACATGTCGCCCGAGCAGGCGGTGGGCGCGCAGATCGACCGCCGCACCGATGTCTTCGCGCTCGGGACGACGCTGTGGGAGCTAGCCTGCGACCGGCGTCTCTTCAAGCGCCCCGACGACGTCGACACGCTCCGGCGCGTGCACGCCGCCGAGGTGCCCGACCCCACGCGGCTCGTCGACGGGTTTCCGCCGGAGCTGTGGAGCGTCCTCCGGCGCGCGCTAGCCCGGGATCCCGACCAGCGTTACCGCACGTCCGCCGAATTCGCGCGCGACCTCGACGCCATCTTTCGCAGCAGCGGGACCGACGCGCGCGCCATCGCGACCGTCATGCGCGAGCTCTTCGAAGAAGAGCGGACGAGGCAGATGGCGTGGGTCGCCGAGGTGAGCGGCCCCGAGCCGTCGCGACGGCCAGACGAGCTCCGCGTTCCGCTCAAGATGCGCTCTACGCTCTGGGGCGGCGACGACGCGCTGGCCGTTCCGCCCCCGGCTCCGCCCCCGCGACCTCTGGCGCTGTCCACCCCGGGCGAAGTGTTCCCGTCGCCGCCCCCGCCGCGCCCGCCGTTAGCGGCTCCAGCGCGGAGCAGGGCAAGGGCCGGCGCCGTGATCGCTGTCGCGATCGGAACGGCCCTCACGATCGCGATTCTGATCGCGGCTGTGCTCACCTATCGGTGACCGAGGTCGTCACGCCATCGCCCTCCACCGATCGGCGTCGCGCTACTTCGGGGTTGCGCGGCTGGCCCTTCGAGAGCCCGGCTGGAATCGGTACCGAAGGAGGGACTCGAAAACGCCCAAAAGGAGCCGCGCGCATGAAGGCGGGCGAACCGGTACCGTATGTGGTACCTTCCGCCGGTGAGTAGGTGGTCGAAAGTCCTCGCGCAGCTCCGGGCGAGCCCGAACAATATTCGCTTCGACGACCTCTGCGGCCTTCTCGTCCACGTGGGCTTCAAGCTTCGCACTACATCGGGCTCTCACCAAATCTACCGGCACGCGACTCGGCCGGACCTTCCGCTCATGAATCTTCAGCGCCCGGCGGGGGGCAAAGCGAAGCCGTATCAGGTACGGCAAGTGCTCGACGTCATCGACGCGAACGACCTCGAAGAGGAGCAGTGATGGATCCGTTCCGATATCGCATTGTGGTCGAGTGGAGCGAAGAGGACGCCCGTTTTCTTGCGCGCGTGCCGGCGCTTGGGTGTGTTGCCCATGGCAAGACGGAAGGCATCGCCGCGCACGAGGCGCGCAAGGCCGCGGAGGCAATGCTTACCGTACTGAAGGAAGACGGGGACGAGGCGCCTCCGGTCGACACGGCCGCCGACTACTCGGGCCAGACGAGGCTTCGTCTCCCTCGCACTCTTCACGCACAGCTTGCTCGCGACGCGTCGGCGGAAGGTGTGTCGCTCAACTCCTTGCTGCTAACCCGGCTGGCTTCGCGCGGGAAGGTCAGCGGAAAGGTCAGCACGAAGGCCGAGCACGTCAGCCGTACGAAGGGCGAGCACGTCAGCCGTGAGAGTCACGGCGAGGATTCCGCGTCCCACGATCGCGCGTCCCATGATCGGCCGGTTAGTGCGGCAAGGCCGCGCAGAACGTCTGGGGGGAGCTAACGGTCTCGTTCAAGGAGGCGTGCAACAGCAAGCAACGCGATCTGCGCGCCATCGAAGTGAACCCGGCGATCGGGGTCAAGCCACCCGATCGGCGGGCCGGTCGAAGTAAGACCTACCCGTACCCGAGTGAGGCGCTCGCGGTCTTCCGGTGCGCCGCCATCGAGATCGAGTGGCGAGAGCTGCACGTCGTCGCCGCGTACACGTACCTGCGCCCGGGCGAGTTGCATGTGTTGGCGTAGGACGACGTCGACCTTGGAACGCCGTTCCCGGCGCTGCCCGCGAGCATGCTCGAATCGTCTAAAAAATCGTCTAACGGCGAGGGGGGTATCGCCCAAGTTGCTAGAACTGTTTATGTTTCGATGTACCGAAGGAGGGACTCGAACCCTCACGCCCTTTCGGACGGCGGATTTTGAGTCCGCTGCGTCTGCCATTCCGCCACTTCGGCCTCGGGTCGCGTACGGTCGGGTGACTTACACTTTCGCCGTCTGCCGGGTCAACCGGTTGCGCGGTCGCCGATCCAGGCCGCTCGAGATCGAGACCGTGGCCGGAGGTATGGCCGGACGACCTCGTTATTGTCGGGAAACGTTGACGACCTTTGCAATAGGAGCTTATCTCGTGCGCCCATGCAGTCGTCTCTCCGCAGTCGCCTCGCCGAATTGGCCAACGCATTTTCGACCAGCGTGCTCGATGCCATTCGTGGCGCCTCGCTTGAAGAGCTGCTCTCGGGCGGCGGTGCGGAGCGACCGCGAGCGTTGGCGCGTCTGCCCCGCCAGCCTGCTCCCACCAAGCGCGGGGGTCGACGCGCCGCTCGCGCCCCGGCCGCTGCTCCCCCCGCCGCGGCCCCGGCGGCATCCGCTGCCCCGGCGGCGCCGGCCGCGCGGCGTCGTGGTGGGCGGCTCGCTCGTCGCTCTTCCGGAGACATCGCCGGCGTGGTCGGGACGATCGTCAGCCTGCTCAAGGCCAACCCGACAGGTCTCCGCGCCGAAGAAATCCGCGCGAAGCTCGGGCTCCAGGCGAAAGAGCTGCCCCGCCCTCTGAAGGAGGGGCTCGAGGCCGGCAGTCTCTCGAAGACCGGTCAGAAGCGCGCGACCACCTACTTCGCCGGGGGCGGGCGTCGCAAGGTCCAAGCTCGAGCGGCGCGCGACGGCCGCGCCGTTGCGAAGCGCGGGACGAGACCCAAGGCGAAGGCCAAGAAGGCCGGAAAGGCCGCCAAGGCCAGGAAAGCCCGGAAGCCCGCCAAAAGGTAGGACCGCAAGAACCGACGAAGAGCCCTTGGCGAGGGCGGAACGGGCGTGGTAAGAGCACGCGCCGCTTGCGGGCGCCCCCCCCAGCGCCCCCTTTATTGTTGTCGAGTACCGGAGACGAGATGCCCAGCGAAGCCATTCAGTGCAAACCCCTCGAGGTCATCGTCAGCGACCGCGGGATCGAGCGAGCCATCAAGATGCTCAAGCGAAAGCTGGCGTCCGAGGGGGTGCTTCGCGAGCTGAAGATGCGCCGCCACTACATGAAGCCGAGCGTGAAGCGCCGTAAGAAGCAGGCCGAAGCCGCCCGTCGCCGCCGCAAGCGCGCCAAGGTCGAGGCCGCCGCGCCGAAGCCCTGACCCGAGAGTCAGCCGGACCAAGGCAGGAAGAGTCCCTCGGGCCTCCCTGCCTTTTTCCTTGGTTCCGCCCGAGTTGACCGGGGCCACGTCGTCCCCTGTGGCCCCTTCCCGGCAGGACCGGGCTCTCCCTCTTCGGCTATTTCGCCGCGGCGATGGCTTCGTCGAGCGTGAAGGTGCCGTCGTAAATGGCGCGGCCCACGATGCAGGCGGAGATACCTCGCGCGGCGAGGGTGCGGAGATCGCCGAGGGAACCGACGCCGCCGGAGGCGATGATGGGAACGGGGGTGTGCGCCGCGAGCTCGGCGGTGGCTTCGACGTTGGGACCGACGCGAGTCCCGTCGCGAGCGACGTCGGTGTACAGCACGCCCGCGAGCGGCACGTCGGCAAACGACCGCACGAGATCGACCGCCTTCACTCGCGTCGGCTGCGTCCATCCGTCGACGGCGACGAACCCGTCGCGCGCATCGACCGCGAGGACGACGCCGCCGGGATGGTCGCTGGCGAGGCTCCGTACGAGCGCCGCGTCTTTCACGGCGGCCGAGCCGAGCACGACGCGTCGGGCGCCCAGCGCGAGGTAGGCCTCGAAGCTCTCGCGCGTGCGCACGCCGCCGCCGACCTCGACGCCCGGACCGAACGCGTCGACCACGGCGCGCACGACGTCTCTTTGCACGGGTCGCCCGTCGCGAGCGCCCTCGAGATCCACCACGTGGAGCCAGGGCACCCTGCCGCGCCAGGCGCGCCCGCGCGCGGGCGGATCGTCGTCGTATACGGTGACGGCGTCGTAACGGCCCTGTTGCAGCCGCACGGCCTTGCCGCCGAGCAGATCGATGGCGGGGATGACGATCACGAAGCGAGGAACCTCTCGAGCAACGCGAGGCCTGCGCGCTGGCTCTTTTCCGGGTGAAACTGGCACGCGAAGACGTTGCCGTACGCCACGGCGCTGACGAAACGCTCGCCGTACTCGGTCGTCGCCGCGACGACGGTCGGGTCGCTCGGTGCCACCACAAAGCTGTGAACGAAGTAAAAGTGCTCGGGCGCGCCCGCTCGGAGGAGGCCGCGGTTCCCGGTCGGTTCGGCCTGATTCCAGCCCGTGTGCGGGATCTTCAGCGACGCGCCGGTGACCGCATCGACCCCCGCGCCGAGCTTCACGACCCGACCCGCGAGCGCGCCGAGCCCGGCGCACCCCGGAGCCTCGTCGCTGGACTCGAAGAGGACCTGAAGGCCCAGGCAAATGCCGAGGTACGGTCGCTCCTTCGCGAGGTGCTCGCGAACGGCGTCGCCCAGCGCCCCGCCGAGCGCTCGCGCGCAATCGCCGAAGCCGCCCTGGCCGGGCATCACCAGCCGGTCGGCGGCGGCGAGTCGCGCGGGGTCACGCGTCACTTCGACGTCATGACGATCGACGCTGCCGCTCTCTTTCGACGCCTCGAGAAGCGCGCGCTCCACGCTGCGAAGGTTCCCGACACCGACATCGCACACCACGACGCGCACGCGCACCGCATACCACGTGAGCCGACGCGCCGCCCCTTCGTGTTCGCGCTTTCGTGAATCAGTCCGCGCAAAAGGACCCTTTATTCCAGGGTCCGAGGCGTGATACGCCGGGCAGTGATCGACGGAGCTCGCGGCATAGCCCGGCTTCGCGTGAAGAGAACCACCGAGCTCCGCCGACCCATCGAGTCGATCGAAATCGTTCGAAGTCGTTCGAAGTCGTCAGCAGCAGCAGCAGCAAGGTGGAGCGCAAACGTGCGTGCAGGAGGATAGAGGGATGATCCGCAAATTTTGGCGACGCGTTACCGGGCCGATTGTGTTCGCGGGGTTGACCGCGCCGTTCATCGCGAACTGCGGCGGGGGGATGCCGAGCCTCCCCGGCGGCGGCAGCCTGCCTGGCGCCGGCAACTGCCCGGACGTGACGAAGGTCGAAGCCATCGACTCGTTCGACTTCGAGAAGGAATTCAAGCTCAAGGCCGACGTGGCCCTGAAGATCAAATCTGGCGTCGCGGCGTCCGTCGAGATGCAGGAGCTCAGCGCGAAGATCGACGGCGAGCTCAAGACCGCGTGCGGCAACCTCGCGCACGACCTCGGGGCGAGCGGCGACTTCAAAGACGGGGAAGGCGCCTGCAAGGCGGCCGAGAAAGCGATCGGCGAAGCGAAGGCGAAGCTCGGTGCGAACCTCAGCATCAAGCTCGACTTCAGCGAGCCGCACTGCGGCGTCGACGTGAACGCCTACGCCGACTGCTCGGGGCATTGCGACGCGACGGTCACTCCGGGCAAGGCCGACATCAAGTGCGAGCCGGGCAAGTTGCAAGGTGAGTGCTCGGGTTCGTGCCAGGGCGATTGCGAGATCAGCGGCTCGGCGGCCTGCTCGGGCGAGTGCACCGGCTCGTGCGATGCGGAGATCAAGGGCAGCTGCTCGGGCAACTGCCAGGGCAAGTGCGACGGCAAGGCGACGCCGGCCGGCAGCGGCGCGCAGTGCGGAGGCACCTGCGAAGGCAAGTGCAGCGGCAACGCGAAGGCCGAGTGCAAAGGCAAGTGTGGCGGCAGCTGCCACATGAAGGCCCAGGCAACGTGCAGCGGCACGTGCAGCGGCACGTGCACTGTCGAGATGAAGGCGCCGAAGTGCACCGGCCAGGTCGAGCCTCCGAAGATGAGCGCCGAGTGTAAGGCGAAGTGCGACGCAAAGCTCAGCGCGAAGGCCGAATGCACGCCCCCGCACGTCGCGCTCCGGATCACCGGCGCGGCCGACGCGAAGGCTTCGGCGGCGTTCCAGGCGGCCATCGAGAAGAACCTCCCCGGCATCCTCACCGTGTCGATCGGCATGGCGAAGCACGCGACGGAAGTCGCCGAGAGCATGGAAGTGGTCATCAAGGGCGTCCAGGCGGGCATCCAGGGCGCCGGCGATCCGATGACGATCGGTCGCCTGACAGCCTGCGTCGGCGCTCCCTTCAAGGGCGCCCTCGACGCGGTCGCGAGCGTGAAGGCCAACGTGAGCGTCTCGGTGAACGTCCAGGCCAGCGCGTCCGCCAGCGGCCACGCCGGCTGATCCGCGGCTGAGTCCCCCTGCCTGCCGCGGCGCCTCGACGAGAGCGAGAATCGCCGCAGAGCCGCAGAGGGCGCAGAGAGTGAGGGCTGGGATGATCGTCGACAGACGGTCGTCCTGGCCCTTCTTCTTTTGACGCCCGTCCCGGACCGAAGGGGAAGACGGACGGTCCAGTCAGCCAGTGAGAGCGCTGACCTCGCTGGCCGAGGTCTTCCACCCCATCATCCCTCTCCGCCCTCTGCGCCTCTGCGGCCAATCTCTCTCGTCACCGTGCGCAGCGCCGATCAGGGCCAGGCGCCGAGGTCGTCGAGGGTCAGACGTTCGTCGAGGCCGAGCATGCAGTTCATCGACTGGATGGCCTGGCCGGCGCCGCCCTTGATGAGGTTGTCGGTTGCGGCGAAGCAGGTGACGAGGCGCTTGCCGGCTTCGATGTCGCCGATGACGATGCCCACCTCGGCGACGTTCGTACCCTTGACGGCGACGACCTCGGGGAGGCGCTTGGCCGGGATGCGCACGAAGGGCTCGCCGGCGTAGCGGTCGCGATACATCGCGGCGATCGCGGCTGGCTCGACGCCCGCGTCGACGTGGGCGAAGCAGGTCGCGAAGATGCCGCGAACGAGCGGCGCGCTCACCGGCACGAAGCGCAGGGTGACACGGCGCGCGGGTTGCCCTCCTCCCGCATCGGCGAGCAGCTGCTCGATCTCGGGGACGTGCTGGTGCTCGAGCGGCTTGTACGTGCGCAGGTTGTTGGCGCGGACGGGGTGGTGCGTCCCCGCGCTGGGAGCCACGCCGCTGCCGCTCGACCCCGTGATGCCGACGACTTCGACGGGACCCGCGAGCACCCTCGCCGCCGCGAGCGGCAAGAGCGCGAGCTCGATGGTGGTCGCGAAGCACCCGGGCGACGCGACGTATTTCGCGCCCCGGATGCGCTCGCGGTAATGCTCGGGGAGGCCGTAAACGAATGTCTCGCGCGTGAGCATCTCGGGGTGGGGATGCGCCGCCCCGTAGTACTTCGCGTAGGTCGCGGGGTCGCGAACGCGGAAGTCGCCGGAGAGGTCGACGATGCGCGCCCCGGTGGCCATCACCTCCGGGACCTTCGCGGCGCTCACCCCGTGCGGCAGGCCGAGGAACACGACGTCCATTCCTTGCGCCGCTTCGCCCGGCGACAGGTTCTCGAAGCGAAGGTCGGTTCGGCCCTCGAGGTTCGGGTGCACAGAGGCGATTGGCTGCCCGACGAAATCGATCGACACGGCACGCGCGAGCTCCACGTCGGGGTGCGCGAGCAGATGCCGCATGAGCTCCGCGCCGCCGTAGCCCGTCGCGCCGATGACGGCCGCTTTGAAACGCTTCCCGGAGGTGCTCGCCATGGTCCCGGAGCCTAACAACGGCGAGCCACGTTCGCAGCGGCGATGCTAGGCTCGCGTCCAGATGGCGTCGCATGCGGACGAGGCCACGGCGTGGCTGTCGGACAAGGCCCGACCGATGGCGGACGCGCTCGCGCCGCTGGTCGAGGTCAACTCCTACACCGAGAACCCCGAGGGCGGGCGCAAGGTGGGCGCGCTCGTCCGCTCGCTGTTCGCGGGCACCGGCGCCGAGACGTTCGTCCGCCCCAGCGAGCGCTTCGCGGATCACCTGGTCTTTCGCTCGCGCGTCGAGCTCCCGAACCGCGGGGCGGTCGCGCTGGTCGGTCACCTCGACACGGTGTTCGCGCCCGGCGCCTTCGAGGGCTACCGGTCCGACGGGGTGTTCGGGCGAGGCCCCGGCGTGCTCGACATGAAAGGCGGCCTCGTCGTGATGGCGTATGCGCTCAAGGCCCTCGCCGCGACCGGCGGCCTCGACGCCATCGTCCCCGTGCGCGTCGTCGTCGTCAGTGACGAAGAAGTCGGCTCACCCGAGGGGCAAGGCGTGATCGCCGCCGCCATCACCGGCTCGAGCGTGTGCCTCGTGTTCGAAGCAGGCCGCGCCGCCGACGCGATCATCACGCGTCGCAAGGGCACCGGCGGGATGACCGCGATCGCGCACGGGCGCGCTGCGCACGCGGGCAACGCGCACCCGGACGGCGCCAACGCGCTCTGGGCGATCGCGCGGTTCGTTGACGGCGTCCAGCGACTCACCGCCTACGACCGGGGTGTCACCGTGAACGTCGGGCGCCTGAACGGGGGCGACAGCAAGAACACGGTTCCCGATCACGCGGAGGCGCAGCTCGACCTTCGATTTCGCACGCGGGTCGACGGAGAGCAGCTCGTCGCCGCCATCCGAAGAGTGGCCGATGACGCGGCCGCGAGCGTGTCGGGCACGCGGATCGAGCTCCTCGGCGGCTTGGCGCGATTGCCCCTCGAGCGCACGGAGGCGAGCGCACGGCTGTGCGCCGACTACGCCGCGTGCGCGCTCGCGCATGGCCTCGGCGGCGGCGAGGCGGAGCTCGTCGGCGGCGGCAGCGACGCGAGCACCGCGGCCGGCCTCGGCATCCCGGCCATCGACGGCCTCGGCCCGCGCGGCGCGGGGTTCCACACGAAGGACGAGCACATCGAGCTCGCATCGCTCGTGCCGAAAGCGCAGGCGCTCGCGCGGTTCCTCGCGCAGCGCGCCTTTCCGCCGCCGCGGCCGCCGTGACCGCTCGATGACGACGACGACCGTGCTCGTGCGGCTCGCTCTCGCGGCGCTGGCCGCGGCCGCCGCGTGCGGCGGGCCGCGCGACGTCACCCCGCTCATTCGCGTCGATCCAAGGGCGGCGAAGCGGCTCGCCTGGCTGGCGGGTCCGGCGCCCACCTCCGCGCCGGCGGCTGCGGGCCCGGCGCGCGTTCACCCGATGAAGGCCGGCGAGCAGCTCGGCGGCCCGAACGCGATCGGGCGCCCCGGCGATCTCGTGCTCGAGAACGACGAGGTGGTGTTCGTGATCGATCAGCTCGGGTCGAGCTGGGGCTTCGCCGAGAGCGGCGGCAACATCGTCGACGCGGCCGATGCCCATGCACGCCGCGACGAGCTCGGCCAGCAGTTCACGTACTTCGGCACCTTCCCGCGTCAGGGAGTCTACGACGCGCTCTCGTCCGGCAGCGACGCCGACGGGAGCGCCTGGATCGTGGCGAGCGGGCGAGAGCTCTACGAGTCGACGCTCTCCGTCACCACCCGCTACACCCTGCACGCGCCCGACCGGGCCCTCCTGATCGAGACGACCCTCGAGAACACCGGCGCCGCGGGCTCCGCGCCCATCGGCGGTCTGTCGCTCGGCGACGCCGTGCAGTGGGGCGGCGCCGAGAAGATCGCGCCCGGCAAGGCGCGCGGGTTCAAGGGGCCGTCGAGCGGGCCGTTCGTGGGCGGCGTCGGCCGGTTCGCGAGCTACGCCCTCACGTCGACCGAGGGGACCATCGACGCCGTGAGCGGCAGCTCGTGGACCGACACCGTGCAGCGCGTCCAGGGGAAGGAGCGCGTGTCGCTCGCGCCGGGCGAGAAGGTCTCGTACGCGCGGGTCTTCCTCGTCGGTGAACGCCCCGACTCGGCCAGCCTCGTCAGCGAGCTCGCGCAGAGCGCGGGCCTGCCCGTGGGCGGGATCGAGGTCGGTCTCTCGCCGGGACCGGGCGAGGTGCGCGCCGACGTGCCCTCCGACGCGAGCGTCTCGGTGAGGCTCGACGGCGCGGGCGGGGGAGAGCCGCTCTCGCTCCACGCCTCGGGTTCGCCGCCGCGCCTCGAGGGGCTCTTGCCGCCCGGGCGCTACCTCGTCTCGTACGCGGGCGGCGGCGGTCGCGGCGGCCGCAACGACGCCCGCGTCGACGTGCAGACCGACGTGATCGCGCGCGCGGATCTCGGCGTCACGCGACCCGCCGGCGCGCGCGTTCTGTGCGTCGACGCGGGCGGCGCGGCGATGCCCTGCAAAGTGACCTTCGAGCGCACCGACGGCGGGCCCGCCCCCGACTTCGGCCCGGCCCACGCCGCCGGCCCCGCGCGCAACCAGGCCACGACGGCCGACGGGGTGGTCGACGTCCCGCTCGCGTCGGGCGCGTATCGCGTGACGGCTTCGCGCGGCCCGGCGTATGCGCTGGCGCAAAGCGACGTCACGCTCGCGCCGGGCGACGTGAAGGAGCTCCGGCTCTCTCCGAAGCGCGTCCTCGATACCCACGGCTACCTCGCGTGCGACTTTCATCAGCACACGATGCTGGGCGGGGACGCGCCGGTCGGGCTCCGTGACCGCGTCGTATCGAACGCCGCCGAGGGCGTCGAGGTCGCGGTGGCGAGCGAACACAACGTCGTCGCCGATCTCGAGCCGCTCGTGCGCGAGCTGCACCTCGAGCGCGTGCTCGTCTCGGTGCCCGGCGACGAGCTGACCTCGGACGGGAGCCGTCACGCCTGGGGTCACGCCAACGTCTGGCCCTTGCCGGTCGATCTGTCGAGCCCGCGGGGGGGCGCGCCGATCGTGCGCGACCGGACGCCGCGCGAAGTCTTCGACGGGCTGCGAAGGGCGGTCCCGAATGCCTTCGTCATCCAGGTCAACCACCCGCGTTCGGGCAAGAACGGGTACTTCGACCTCCTCGGCTTCGACCCCGCGCGGGGCACCGCCACCGACCCCGGCTACGACCCGGGTTTCGACGCGGTCGAGGTCTGGAAAGGGCGCAACGTCGACGCGCGGGCGAAAGTGCTCGCCGATTACTTCGGGCTCCTCCGCGCGAGCCATCCCGTCACCCCCACCGCAGACACCGACACCCATGGCATCGTCGGCCAGGAAGCGGGCTATCCGAGGACGTACGTCCGCGTCCTGAACGACGGACGGCTCGACTCGTGGGATGCCGCGCGCACGGCCGAGGTCGTCCGCGGGGTGAAATCTCTCCGCGACGTCGTCCTGACGAACGGCCCCATGCTGCGTGTCATGGCCGGAGCCGCGTCTGTCGGCGGCATGGCGCGCGGACGCATCGTCGCCGTGAAGGTGCACGTCGAGAGCGCGCCCTGGGTCGTGGTCGACGCCCTGCGCATCTTGCGCGCGTCCTACGGGTCGCCGTCGACCGCGAACGTCGATGGCGCGCCGCCGAACGTCTACGACGCGGCGGTGACCGAGAAGCCGAACGCCGCCGGCGCCCTCGCTGCGGATGCGACGTTCACCTTGCGCGCCGCCGCCGACGACGCGTTCGTGGTCGTCGCGTCGGGCAAGACGCCGATGACGCCCGTCCTCGCGGGCGACGCCGCCGAGATCACGCCCTGGGCCATGACCGGCGCCATCTGGATTGACGCCGACGGAGACGGTAACGCGCTCGGCCGCTCGGCCGCCGAGCCGAGGGAGTCACGGGCCCGGTGAATCACAGCGCTTGCGCCCGGACGTAGCTCGACTACGTTGCGCCGCTACCTTCACGCCGCAGGGCGTCGGGTGGCTCGGGGCGTAGCGCAGCCTGGTTAGCGCACTTGACTGGGGGTCAAGGGGTCGCTGGTTCGAATCCAGTCGCCCCGACCGAGTCTGGCGACAGAAGTCGTCGGACTCGCTCGGTTTTTGTTCGCGCTCCGAGGGGGGTCCGCGCCGTCACCCCGCGCAGACCGCCGGCGCCGCGCATTGCCAGTGCCCGACCGTGGGCTGATAGGCGCAAGCGCCCGCGCTCGACGGCCCGCAAGAGCAGTCGGCGTTGTTCGCGCAGGTGTCGGCGGGTCCATGACAGTAGAACCCCGTCAGACCGCCGCAGTACGCGCCGAACGACGGCGAGCAGTAACCCCCGGGCCCGCAGTCAGAGTCGAGACGGCAGCTCGACATGATGCAGGCATTCACGTGGATCGCGTTGCCCCCGTAGTACGAATTGCTGCACCCGCACGTTGTCCCTGCCGGGCAGTCCGAGTCGGCTAGACACTGGTCGATCGAGCACTTGCCCTGGAGGCATTTCAAGGACCATCCGCCCCCGTCGGCGCACTCCGAATCGGTGGTGCATGACGGCCCACCGTCTGGAAAGACGCCGCTCCCCGCGCTCGTCGGCGGGCACGCCACGCTCGACGCGCGATGGGTCGTCGGCGGACCGAGAGCGCCGCCGTCGCACGTCGTGCCGCCCTCGGCGGGCGTGCCGGAGTCAGGCGGGGTCGTGATCGGATCCGCGGCATCCCTCCGAGGTACGTCCGAGTCCCCCGGGATGGCCGCGTCGGACGAAGCCAGTTCGTTCGAGGCGCTCGCCGGTGTGCCGGTCGACCCGCACGCGCCCACACCGATGGCGGTCATGACGCCGGCCGCTACCAGATACGTCTGCCGGAGCTTCATGGAGGCATCCATGGAGCAAGGCCCGTTCCTGCGAGAAAAGGCGTCCTTCTTCGCCCCCGCGGGGCCGCGCGCGCGACCGCGAAGTCGCGAACGGCACATTCGGGCACACCGCACGGACGGATCGCTTCGGGGGCCGCCCGATCGGCCAGGGCGAGCCCCTAACCCCATCTCGTCAGTGCGTCTCGAAGGGGGTCAAGGCTGATGGGCTTCGAGAGGTAGGCGTCCATTCCCGCCTTGAGGCATCGCTCCGAATCGCCCGACATCGCGTTGGCCGTGAGGGCCACGATCGGGATGTGGCGACCCGACGCCTTCTCTCCCAAACCGATCTTGGCGGTCGCCTCGAAGCCGTCGAGTTCGGGCATCTGGACATCCATGAGGATGAGATCGGGGGCCTCGGCAGCCGACAGGCTGACGGCTTCGGCGCCGTTCCGGGCGCGAACGAAGGTGTGCCCCAGCTTCTTCAACAGGGCCCTCGTGAGGATCGCGTTCGTGTCGTCGTCTTCGGCGACCAGCACGCGCAAGGGGCGCGGGGCGAGCGGAACAGGGCCCAGCTTCGCTCGCTCGACCGCCGAGAAACCCGAGGGCCTGTAGCTCTCTTCGAGCTGCTCCGGCGCGCGAGTCGAGACATCGAACACGCTGCCTTTGTCGACCTCGCTGGCGACCGAGATGCGACCGCCCATCCGCTCCACGAGCTCGCGGGCGATGCTGAGCCCGAGGCCCGTGCCTCCGAACTTTCGCGTCGTTCCCCCGTCGGCCTGCCGAGGTGTTCTTCTGCGGTCGCGATCCGAGCGCGCAGCGTCGGGTCGCCGATGGCTTCGACGGCGTCTTTCATCCCGAGCTGCAAGACCGTCATCTCGCGCAGCGTCTTCGACACCTCGTCCGTGTCTCGCACCTGGCTCTGCGACACGAGCACCGAGACGCCCGCGAGGGCGAGCAGCCAGAACGCGGCCGGCCGAGCGAACTTGGCGAACTGCGTCGAGCTCTCGAAGACTTCAGTTCTTTCGGCGAGTCACTCGCCCAGCATCCCTTGCAGGGTCCGCTGGAAGATCTCGGTCGTGAACGGCTTGCCGATGAGGAACTCGGCGCCGGCGTCGGTCGCCTGTTTGAGCATCGCGGGCGTCGTCTCCGACGTGACGAACCCGAAGCGGACCGGGAGCTTCTCGGCCTTGAGAGCCGCGAGCATCTCGATGCCGTTCATCTGCGGCATGTTCCAGTCGCAGAGGACGAGGTCGAAGGGCTCACGGCGAAGCGCCGCGAGTCCCTCGAGACCGTTTCCGGCCTCGACGACCGCGTGGGCGCCGAAGCCCGCGTCCTTGAGGGCCCGCTTGATGATCTTGCGCATCACATTGCTGTCGTCGACGATCAGAATCTTCATCACCCGTCGCTCCTTGCGCCGTCGTTCGTGAATCGTCGCCTCGGACTCATGCGTTGCCGTCCGTCCCGAGTGTCATGCACGCCGCGGCCTTCGCATGTTGGTAGACCGTGCTTGTCGAGCCGCTGGTCGAGCCGCTGGTCGAGCCGCTGGTCGAGCCCAAGCGCAGCGGCACGAGTTGATGATCGAGGTTCATCGTGGTCTCCGCTCCGCCGAGGAGCAGGTACCCGTCGTCCCGCAGCGCCTCGTCACCCCTTCGAGGGGCTTGTCACGGAAGAACGAGGTCTCGTTCGTCGTCATCGCGGCGATGACGTCGCGAGGCGGCGCTTTTCCGGGGTCTCGATGCCGTGGTCGACGGCGTTGCGCACGGCGTGCGTCAACGGATCCCTGATGGCCTCGATGATCGTTCGATCGAGCTCGGTGGACGCACCGTCGAACTCGAGCTCGACGAGCTTGCCGCAGGCACGCGAGAGGTCGCGGACGAGGCGAGGGAACTTTCCCCACACGTTCTCGATCGGCTGCATGCGCGTCTTCATGACGCCCTCCTGCAGCTCGGTCGTCAGAAGATTGAGGCGCTGCGCCGCCTTGGCGAATGCGGGGTCCTTCGCCGTCGCGCCGAACTGGATGATCTGGTTGCGCGCGAGCACCAGCTCGCCGACGAGGTTCATCACGCGATCGAGCAGGACGACGTCGACGCGGACGGTCGAGTCGGCGACCGACGGCGCCCGGGGTGCCCCGTCGCCGGGGATGGCGACGGCGACGGCGACAGGCGGCGAACGGGGAGCGGCGGCGGGCGAGGCGCTCACGGCAGGAGCCGTAGGCGCGGCGACGGCGGGCCGGGCGAGCGCAGCGGCCGCGACCGGCTCGGTGGCCTCTCCCCCGACCCCGACGCGCGCGAGCTCGCGAACGAGCTCGGTGTGATCATCGTTGCCCTCGCCCGCGCCTGCTTCGACCGACGCGAGGACCTTCCGTACCGCGTCGACCATCGCGAGCAGCGCCGAGGTCATCGCTCCGTCGAGCACGATCTTGCCGTCGCGCATGCGGGCCAGCAGAGACTCGCCCCGATGGGTCAGCGCCTCGAGCTGCGGGAAGCCGAGAAAGCCTGCAGTGACCTTGATGGTATGGACGCAGCGGAAGATCGCGCTCAGTCGCTCGTGATCGCGCGGGTCCTGCTCGAGAGCCACGAAGTCGCGATCGAGCTGGGTCAAGTTCTCGCTGCTCTCGAGCAGGAACTCGCGCAAGACCTCGTCGTCGTCGCTCGCCGTCATCGCGGCGTAGGGAGCTGCAGGATGCGAGCCAGACAGGAAGCCCATCTCCCTGCACGTATCCCGCGAAAAGAGCGGCCGTGAGCAGTGTCAACGGTCCGTGCGAGGCGTCATCGCGTTGGCGACGTCGACGACGGACCGCATCGCGCTGACGATGCCCGATCTGGAGATCTCGGTCAGCGATCCGAACGCCTGAGCGCCTCGCGCGAGACCCCTTGCCGCCTCGCGCGCGCGATCGTAAGCCATTCTGGCGAACATGCTGAAAGCCACGCTCACGCACCAGACCTACTTCGACGGCAACGTGCAGAGCATCGCGTTCGAGCGCCACGGCCGCCGCGCCACCGCCGGCGTCATCGCGCCCGGCGAGTACCACTTCGAGACCGAGGCCCCCGAGCGCATGATCGTGGTGAGCGGGGAGCTCGAAGCGAAGATCGGCGAAGGGTGGCGCACGTATCCGAACGGCACGTCGTTCGAGGTCCCCGGCAAGAGCGCGTTCGACGTGCGCGCGAAGGATCCGGTCGCCTACCTCTGCGAATATCTTTAGAGCACCCTGGAGAGCGCTCCGACGCGTGCGCGGGGCGAGCGCTATGCTTCCGGGGTGAACCCCGCGCGGGCGCGTGTCCTTGTCATCGCCGGCTTCGCCGCGGCGATGGCCGCGGCGTACTTCGCGGGGCGCCGTCGCGACGTCGACCCCGCGGCCGCCGGCGCTCCGCCCGCCGTCGTGACCGCGATTCGCGACATGGCGCGCCTCGACGCCACGAGCTTTCACATCGAGAAGGTCATCGAGCTGAGCGACAGCCAGCCGCGCCTCTGGGGTCTCGTGCACGCCAAGGACGCGGTCCTCCTCGTGGCCGTGGGCGACGTGGTCGCGGGCGTCGCTCTCGGCAAGCTGCGCGACGCCGACGTGTCGATCGACGCGGCCTCGCACACCCTGCACATGCGCTTACCCGCGGCCGACATCGCGTCGTCGACGCTCGACGAGCGCGCGACGCGCGTCTACTCGCGGACCACCGACGTCCTCGCGTCGCGCAACGAACAGCTCGAAGGCGAGGCGCGCGCGCAGGCGGAAGAGCAGATGCGCCGGGCGGCGATCGACGCGGGAATCCTCGACCGTGCGCAGGCCAGCGCGGAGCGGACCTTGCGCGCGCTCCTGCGGTCGCTCGGTTACGAGCACGTCGAGCTCGATTGGGCCGAGCGCGGGTAAGCGGGGCGACAGGCTCACGCTCGAGAGCGATATTGGCCGCAGAGGCGCAGAGGGCGCAGAGCAGAAACAGGGGGGCGGAGTGGAGCGCGTCATACGACGACGACCCGCCGTCTCGCGCGTTAGTCGCTGGTACCACCCCTTTTTGCGGCTCTGCGCTCTCCGCGCCTCTGCGGCCAATCCCCTTCGGCGAAGATCAAGGGAGGGCACGGACGAATCGCAATCCGCCGCCGCACCGCCAAAGGGAAGGGGAGCCGTCGAGATTCTCGGCGGCTCTCGTCTCGCCTGCGGTCACTTGAGCCCGAAGTCTCCCGGAGCCGGACGACTCGGTCACTTGACCCGGACGTCGGGCGGAGCCGCTCCGTCAAAGCTCGCGTCGACGTGAGCGTCGAGTCCGGCGTCCGGCGGAACCACTTCGACCTCGGGCGGCGAAACGAGCTCGGCGTCGACGGTGACGGCGCCCGCGTCGGCGACCACCCCCGTCGGGCCGGCTTCTCGTGTGACCACCGAAGGCCCCGCGTCGGCGGGCACGCGGCAGCCATCGAGGTTCCACGTCCAGCTGAAGGCGGGCGTGCTGCACGAGTCGGGGTCGGGGGCGCACTCGCCCATGCCGTTCGAGTCGAAGCACCAGCCGCAACCCGAGACGGGCGTGCAACTCGCGCACGACGCGAACTCCCCGCAGTCGACGGCGCCCCCGGTCGACCAGCGGCCGCCGCCGTCGTAGACGCGGCTCTCGCAGGCGGGCCCGCCGAGCAGCACCAGGCCGAGCACTCCCGCGGCGGCGATCCCCCGAGCTTTTCCGGTCGCCTTCATTTGCCGTCAATTCTACCGCGGCCCGGCCTGTGTGCACGCGCGCTCCGCCGGGGCGCACCTACCCGGGCCGGGACGCTTCGATTCGAGGGGGTGTCCCGAAGTGCCACCATTGTCACGCGCTCCTCGTCCAGCGCGCTCCTCCACGCTCAGGCGCCGGGCCGTTCAGCGGATCTTCGTGAGCTCGTAGCGGCCCGACAGGAGCTGGTCGCGCATCTTCGCCGGCATCCTGGCGAGCTTGGGCAACGTGTCCGAGCCGGCGCCGAGGCGAACGATGCGCGGCGCGGGGCTGGCGAAGGCCCGCTTCACCAGCTCGCGGGCGAAGTCGGGCGTCGGCATGGCGCCCTTCTGCGACGCGTAGGCGCGCTTGCGGATCCCTCCGTAGGCGAGGTGATAGCGCGACCCCGGCGCCTCGAAGCGCTCGAGGCCGCGGGAGCTGGAGTCGGCGATGTTCGACGCGACGCCGCCGGGCTGCACGACGACCACCTCGATACCGAACGGGGCCGCCTCCATGCGGAGCACGTCGGACAGCATGTGCACCGCCGACTTGGTCGCGCAGTAGGCGGCCGCGAACGGCGTGGGCAAGACCCCGACGACGCTGCCCACGTTGACGATGCGGCCGCTGCGGCGCTCGGCCATCGCCGGAAAGACCGCCTGGGTCATCGCGACCAGCCCGAGCACGTTGGTCTCGAAGACGGCGCGCACTTCGCCGACCGACAGCTCCATGAGCGGGCCGAAGAGGTTGATGCCCGCGTTGTTCACCAGGACGTCGATGCGCCCGGCGCGCTCGACGACCGCGGCGACGGCGCTCCCGATCGAAGCCGGGTCGTTCACGTCGAGCTGGAGGGTCTCGATGCCCTCGGCGGCGAGCTCGGCGAGGCTCTCGACCTTGCGCGCCGTCGCGAAGGGGCGATGGCCCGCCGTCTTGAGCTCGCGCGCGAGGGCCCGGCCGATTCCGGTCGAGCACCCGGTGACGAGGACCGTCTGCGATTTCAGCGAGGGCATAGCGAGGTCATAACGTCCTCTTTCTCGCGGTTCTCTGCGCGGGTCAATCGGCGGGCGGGCGGGCGGGGGCGCGGGTGCGG